>Ga0099825_1009018_pt1 | contig 11562 bp, 4 predicted proteins | sample SiratroredBW_FD_76838 | JGI IMG/M metagenome (GOLD analysis project Ga0099825, IMG submission 76838) | Root nodule microbial communities of legume samples collected from California, USA - Siratro red BW | ecosystem: Host-associated > Plants > Roots > Nodule | place: USA: California | collected...
AAATAAAAATAATATATATATATATATATATATATATATATATATATATATATATATATATATATATATATATATATATATATATTATATAAACACTTGTGAGAGACTTTAGAAATGATTTTTTCATTAATGGTTTCTTAACCTTTTATTTTTATTTTCAAATGAATTATAGCTACTCATTAAAGATTTAAGAAATATTCACATATTATTAATCCAATTCATTTGATTATCTTATTAATAAGATTGAAAAAAATATTATTTATCATTTATTATATATACACTATACTGAAATCTATATAATAACATCTTTATGTTGTCTTAATTCAATTACTTTTGTTATTCTTTAATCTCTTACTAAGTTTTATGTAGATGGATTTTTATTCTATACTTGAAAATCATTTTTTAGAGCTTATAATTTCACAGTCCGTAACTCAAGATTTTATCATTTCAATATTTCATTTAGATTTGTTTTTTTTTTCATTTCAATATTTGGCAACCATCGTGAAGTCATAATAAAACATTTTTTACTCATACAAATAAAAGACTTTGTTTTCTTTTAAATATTTTTTGTTATAATTTTTCATATGAGCATGTCCTTTACACTTACCGGCATACAATTACAATCATCTAGTTAAACGTCTAATATAATTTTTTATATGAGTTTGCTTTATACCTATGTGTACGCAACCGCATTTCTATAACTTTTAGTATAATTTTCTAGATGAGTGCATGTCACCAATTTATACGACATTATTATTGTAGTAAAATTTCTAATGCAATTTTTTTTAGTATCTCCTAAACCATGTAAAAGTAGTCACAACCATGTTATTGAATTTTTAGTATATTTTTCTACTTGAACGCACTTCCCATACCATGTGGATGCAAACATAATCTTATTATAGTCAAATCTTAATACAATTTTTTTTATATGAACATATTATTCACATTTGTGTAGATGTAACCACTATAAATTGATCAAACCTCTAGTTCAATATTCTGTATGAACTATCTCTCACACTTATATATGAATATTGTTACAGATTTATGATCAAAGTTCTACATCTCTTCACACTCATATAAATGAAATTAAAACACTGAGTTAATTTTCTTATGCAATTTTATGAGTGTTTTTCTCACACTCATGAATAATTGTATATGTATCACATTTTTAGTATAATTGTATGAATCAACATGTCTCACACACCTTTGTAGATAAGGTGACACTAGTATAGTCAAATATTTGATAGTCGAACCTCTACGTTATTTTCATATGAACATGTATCGTTGTCATTAAACCTCCAATACAATAATTTGTATCAGCATGTCTCATGTCTCGTAACCTTATATGATGCAGTCACAATTCTATGCTCCAACCTCTTGTTTAATTTTTTGTAAGAGTTAATCTCTCATATTTATGTGAACACACTCATATCTCTATATGGTAGAACTTCTAATTTGTTATATATCTCTATATGGTAAAACCTCTAATTTGTTATATGAGTATCTCTCCCACATTTCTTTAAGCACAATCATACTTTTATAATTAAATCTCAAATATATTTTCTCTACAAAGAGCTCTCTTATACTCATATAACTGCAATGTGTTTTAAACGGTGTTAATTCTCATATGTTTCTCATAAACTAATGTATTTTTATCTCATTTATATTATATATTGTTCTCATTAAAATTTAAAATGTTAGAAAAAAGTCATCCTAGAATTTGGTTATAATATTAATATAAAAAAATAAGTTAATATTACATTAATTAGATAAAATTAATTATGAAATACATAACAATATACAGTACTGCATTTTAATAAAAGAAAAAAAAAAGTTTACTAGCAGTATATCACCAATAAAAGTTTTTGCAGACCTTAAATACTACTACCATAGAGAGATACACAGTAATGTGAAAACATGGTGGTCTCATAAATCTGATGGCAATTTCCATGCAAGAAAAACAAAGGTGAGGGACATAGGAGTATTAATTGCTGTCATAAATACATTGAACCTACCAACAAAGGGCTTTTAATAGATGTTGCAAAAGAGACATAAGAGAGAGCCAAATGGTTGTAACAGTTAGGAGTCACTATGAAAAGTGGTACTACTGTTACTACTACCTTTACAAGGATTTAGATTCCCTCATTTAATGTTTCTGCTCTTTTCCCTTTCTGCAAAACAACCACCATTGCCACCAAGTCTCTTCTCTTGCTTTATTTATATCTGATCACAACAACCAAAGAGATGAAAACATACCCCCTTCTTTTTAGTTCACAACTCAAAAGAACCAAGGGAATGAAAAACATGAACTAGCAGGTTATGAGATATAATGTGAAAAATTAATATATTTTTTCATGGTATTGACAGTTTAACATTTTTTTTAACACAGATAATAATGAATATTTTTTAAAATAATTTTGTTAGTATAATATTATCATTCTCCCAATAAACATAGCATTTTTATCAAGATAAAAATAATAATTAATTTGAAAATAAATTAAAGATAAAACGCCTCATGTTTCAATAAGGAATCATTTTGAATTGGTAATATCAATCAATTTTGAATTTTTAAAAAGTTAAAAACATTGGTTTTATATGAAGTCATATTGTGAAAAAATTATCTAACTAACAATAATCACACAATTATAAGCCAAATTAGTATTTTTTATATAATAATTGGAAGAAGTGAAGAAAAATAAAGTTATATATTAAGTACATGTTAATAATTAATTAAAATTTACTAATATAAAATTACACCTGACTTATTAAGCATTCCTTTTAGTTTATTATGTAATTATTTTACATAATAGATAAATGAGTTATCTTTTAATAATAAATAAATATAACAATTCTTAAAGTTACTTCTAATTATTATATACAACTACATGATGAACCTGCCATAATTTTTTATAATGTCTGAGTAAGAATCAAAATGTAATGTATGACAATATTAGTAAATTAAATATATGATATATAATATTAAGATCATATGAAATAAATAATTTTCTTTTGTCATCAGAATACTATAAATATTTATTGGATGTTGTTAGCTGATTATTATTCAACTCATACTCAATATAATCTAATTAGATTGGTCAGGTTTTATTTACGATTAGATGAAACAAACCTAGCACAATTTAAATTGTTTCTTCATTTACCTTCATAAAATATTATATTTTTAAAACCTTTTGTAAAAAAGACTTAAGTATTTTTGAAAAAAATTATGTAAAAGTGGGTGAGGGTGAAATTTACCTTTTTGATTGAAATTCATGGGCAATCTGAAAAAATTAGCGTCCAGATTAGTTGATTTTGAAATACAAAATTAATTTCTATATTAACCTATTCCGAAATATAAAATTAGTTTTCAGATTAGTTTATTTTAAAATATAAATTTATCTTTTAAATTAGTCTATTCTTAAATATAAAATTAACTTTTAGATTAAAATTTGAAAAATATAATCTAAAATATATTTTTTATTTAGATTGAACTAATTTAGAAGTCACCAACATATTTTAAGATATGTTAATCCGGATTATAACTTTTAATTAAAAATGTTTTTGGATTTTGTAATCCGGTACTTTCTCAAATCCAAAAATTTAAAATATAAATCTAATTCAAGCTACCTTCCTTACCGAAAAGCATCATTTCTTCTAAAAACACTTTAGTAATAATAATTTTTTATTTTAATAATGTTCGTATATGTCGAACACCTATTTTATCTCTTATTTTAATATAGAAATTTATCAATGTGATAATGTCGACGTCTTGACCAAATAAGCATAGAGAACTAGAAAAATATAAAATTATGACAAATTTTTAATGTCATTTTCTATTCACATATGTAATATTAATTACTATGTATAGTGTTGAATAACAATGTATGATAAAGAAAAATGGTGATTTCTTTCTTACATTGGAGTCTTTCTCTTTTGCTTTTCTACATCAACTTTAACACAAATACTGTTTATTTTTTAGTTATGCTAAAACACAATAAGTATTTAACTTAATTTATCAAATATAAGCTAAAACATGTATACAATAATTTCCTAAATTTATATACTTAAATTTATGCTAATATTGATATAATTTAATTAATAATTTGTGACAAATTTAAGTTAATATTGATTATATATGGTCATAATATGTAAATATATGTTTAATTATTGTAATATGCTAAAATAAATAGATCAAATATTGATATAATTTAATATAATGTATTTTTTCTATTTAAATATGGAAGTAATGTTAATACTCTAAATCCTTATAATACGTTTGGACGAGGTAATTTGAGAGAGTAATTTATTTATTTGGTGAAATTAAATTTTTTTTGAAATAAAATGAGTTGTTTGGAGGAGAAAATTAAAGAAAAAATAAATGAAATTTTTGAATATTTGAAAGATATTTCAAATAACTAAAATAAAAAATGAAATTTGAAATTTCACAAATGATCACTTTGGCTTTATATATATATATATATATAATTATTAAATAATAGCTTTTATATTAAAATAAATATAAAAAAATAAAATATGATATATTTTAATTAATAGGCAAACAAAATCATTTGGGAAATTAAGAGAATTCAACTTCAAGCCATTTCAATTTGGATGGTTGAAATCTTTCATCCAAACACAATGTTATCACTAGTTTTTGTATTTTTTTAAAATAATAAATATTTCAATTTAGTCATGAATACTCATATCTATTAGCTACAAATAATGATACGTAAAATTTAATTTAGAAAAATATTAGGCAGGTATACATATATTTTTTAATATTCAATGTTTGTGATTTACACTAATTTCTTAAATTATTTTCTAAATATAAACTAAGATATAATAATTATTTCTAAAAATAATTATATATACATATATACATATATATACATATATATATATATATACATATATATATATATATATATATATATATATATTCAATACATTAAGTAATTATAAAATTATTTGTTTGATTTGTGTGTCAACCTAGCGAGTTTTCCTTCTTATCTTATTTTTGTTACTTAGAAAATGAAAAATACATGTATAAATTTAATATATATTTTTATTTAATATAGTAAGTAATTTATTTATTTAGTTTTGATATATGTTATATATATATAAATAAAAGTAACCTTAATTTATTGGAGAAGTTTTTATCCTATATTTTATTTTTTTTATAATATTAGGAGTATGGAAATAAAAAGATAATTTTAAAGAATTCAAAATTTCATTTAAATTGTTAAAATTAACTCTTTCATAATTTCAGTCTCTTAACATGTGTAAGCATTAACATTTAAATCCTTTAGCATTAAAATAGAAAATTAAAATAAATTTCATAGATTTTTAATTAAGTTTTATACTGTTATAGTTATATAATATAAAACTTTTAATTTTTCATTAAAATAAAAATAATAATGAAATATTTTAACTTTTATTAGATAACATAATTATACAATGTTCATTTTTGTACGAGGCGCAGAAACTAAAAGTTTATGAATGAATATACAAATAAAATAAATAAAAGAGGCAAAACAATTTAAAAAAAAAATTAAACTGATTAAAAATGGCTGATAATTTGGACTGAAGGTTGATTTAAAAGAAAGAAAAAAGAAAAACCTATACCAATAAGAATTAGAGGTGTATAATAAAAATAAAAATGAAAATATTGTTTAAAAGACAATAAAGGTAAAAATGGGGGGCAATCCTAAGAAGAGACTTGAGACATTAGAGTAAAAGTAGATAGTTGACTCTTACCAAATAAAGTTGAATACAGGGTTTTGTGAAACATTAAAAAGGGTTATTAAATGAAAAAAACAAAAGATGAAGAAACTTAAATGTCCTGTCTGCTTGTAAGAGCTTTGGGAGTAGGAACCTTTAAATGCATTTTCAGAGCTCTTAATTACAGTCCTCACATTTTCTGTATAAAAGCCCTCTTCTATCAAACACCTTCTTCATCAAATCATTTTAGCATTTCTGTATAAAATATTGTGCTATTTTAGCATCAAACCTAAATCATTCTTCTCCTATGTTTGTGATGTATCAGCTATTGTGGTGTTGGCTCGGTTCGATCATATCTCAAAACACTTTCCTTCTTCACTTTTGTTTTTGGGTTTTGATTGAGCCGCGTCAATATCTCAATGCCGTTTCATTTTCTCTTTATTTTACACAACATCAAATACAGGTAATTCACGTTTCCTTAATTATTTTATAATCTTTTTTATTACAAAGTTGTAATATATTCTTCCTTCGCTGACTTTTTTACTTCTTACATGCAAGTCCATTACATATCAATGCTAGCTTAATAAAATAAGAATTTTTAATTTTTTTTTGGAACACTATATGTTTAACTATGCTATTGGAGTTTCTTTTGTTAATTCCGCAATTATTTGTTCAGAATACATTTGTATTATTTTGTACGGGTCAAATTGAATTTTGTTCTGTTTGTCTGATTCTCTTTTATACTGAATTCTTTTTCTCCTTATATCTTTTGAATTATAAAAGTAATCAGTTTCAAAATTATGTTTTCCTTTTTATTTATTCATATTTTTGTTTAGTTTTCTGTTACGATAGCATATATATAGTTATTTGATTCATCCATTATACTGAAGAAAGACAACTAGAATCACGCTGTTTTAACATCTTTTTATGTATAAGGTGTACATTTCAATATATAATATATCCTTTTAGATCTATTTTATACATGTTCCAAACTAATAACCGAACAAAGAAAATATTAATTTTACGCTATTAATCTTATTTTCGTCAATTTATTTGTATTTTTTGGTATTAATTATTTACTTTATTGTTGAAATTTATAAATAAAAAATTAATATTATATTAAAAGTTAAAATATAACTTATTTTTAATGTCAATATTCAGATTTCTTTTTTCTTACGAATGTGTAGTTACGTGATTCACCCATTATAATGAAGAATGAAGAAGACAACAATAATCACACTGTTCTAACATTTTTTTTATCTCTATTGTATAGATTTCAATATATAATATGTCATTTTAGATTTATTTTATACATGTTCCAAATTATTAACCGAGAAAAAAAAATATTAATTGTACGAAATTAATTTTATTTTTGTCAATTTATTTTTAATTTTCATTATTAATGATTTGTTTTATCATTGAAAGTATAAATAAAAAATTAATATTACATCAAAAAGTTGAAAAATAAGTTATAAAGAAATAATTAATATTACATTAAAAGCTAAAATATAACTCATCTAACTTCCTTAAAGTGAATAAGGCCTTTATCTATCTACAACATTCAATACTTTCTGATTTTAATTTAATGTTCTTTATAAAACATTTAATGTGTTAATATTCTATATATAATGTTAGTGGTTGAAATAACTTACATATACTGTCATGTTAAAATAATATTAATTTATAATAATTATATCACAGTATGTATTATTAAAAGTAATGGGTAATACCTTGTTATATTTAATTGTTATATTTATTGAACCTAATCACAATGATGATTACTTCTTTTTTTCTTATAAGGGGGTTAATGTTTCCAATACCTTTATGACAAAATAATTATTTCAGAATTAACAAATATATATTAAAACAATTATTACATTATTATATAATAAATTTAATTTCAAAATTTACAATTTAAGACAAATATTTTTAAATGAAATTTTATCTTAAAAGAAATCTAAACAAAAAAAGTTAAAATATAATATATTTTAATTAATATGCAAACAAATCATTTAGAAAATTTCATAATTCAACTTAAATACATTTCAATTTGGATGGTGGAGATCTTTCATCCAAAGACAATGTTATTACTGGTTTTTTGTATTTTTTTTAAATATTAAATATTTCATTTTAGTCACGAATACTTATATCTATTAGCTAAAAATAATGATACTTACAAACTTTAATTTTAAAAAACTATTGGGAAGATAACACATATATTTTTTTAATATTCAATGTTTGTGGTTTACACTAATTTTTAAAATTATTTTCTAATATATATATTAAGATATAATAATTATTTAAAAAAAATAATTATATATTCTTTTGTTCAATACATAAAGTAATTATAAAATTATTTGTGTGTCAAACTAATGAGTTTTCTTCTTATCTTATTTTTGTTACTTAAGAAAATGAAAAATACATGTGAAAATTTAATATATATTTTTATTTAGTATATTAAGTAATTTATTTAGTTTTTTTTATATATGTTAATACATATATATATATATAAGTAACCTTAATTTACGGGAGAAGTTTTGATCCTATATTTTATTTCTTTTATAATACGAGGATTATGAAAATAAAAAGATAATTTTAAAGAATTTTAAATTTCATTTAAATTGTTAAAATTAACTTTTTTTTTGTATAATTTCAATCTCTTAACATGTGTAACTATTATCATTTAAATTATTTAAGATTAAAGTAAAAAATTAAATAAATTTCATAGATTTTTAATTAACTTTTATACTGTTCATATAAAACTTTTAATTTTTCATTAAAATAAAAAATAGTAATGAAATCTTTTAACTTTCATTAAATAAATCAATTATACCGTTACCATGATTAATTTTGTACGAGTGAAACTAAAGGTTTATTAATAAGTATAAAGATAAAGTGAAACAAAAGAATAAAAGAGGCAAAAGAATGTTTAAAAATTAACTATAAAAAGTCTGATGTTATTATTAGTTGTTATGGACTGATTAAAAATGACTGAAATTTTGCACTGCAGAATTATTTTAAAAAGATATATGTGGATAAACATTAGAGTATGTATACTAAATAAATAAATAAAAATATTATTTAAAAAAAGATGTAAGGTAAATGAGAAAAAAGTTTTGATTGTAACATGAGAGACAGTGTAGTGAAAGGAGTTTAGATAAATTTGACTTTGGTGAAGTGGACTTTAAGATAGAGTTTTGTGAATCATTAAAAGGGTTATGTCACGGGTTAATAAATGAAAAAAAAAATAAAAGGATAAATGTAATTAAATGTTTTGGGAGTAGGAACCTTTAAATGTTATTCTCAAAACTTTTTAAACACAGTCCCCACACATTTTTGTATAAAAACCCTCCTTCTGTCAAACAATTTCATTGAACATAAATCACTGTTTTCAGGTAGTTATTGTGCTGTTGGCTCGGTTCAGTCATACCTTAAAACACTTCATTTTTGGTTTTGGGTTTTGATTCAGGCGCGTCAATATCTTTAATGCTATTTTATCTTTTCTCTATTTCACACAACATCAAAATGAAGGTAATTTACTTCCTTTCGTTACTTTCAATTTTTCCTTTTTTTTATACACATTTTTTTTCTCCAGTAACTATTCAATTTTTTCATTTGTGAATACGTTACATATGAAGGTAGCTTAAGAAACTAGAAAAATTTTAATTTCTTTAAAAACACTGGATGTCTAATCGGCAGTTTCTTTTGTTAAGTCCACATTTGTTTGTTGAGAATATATTAATGTATTATTTTGTAAAGCCGGAAAAACTTGAACTTCTTATTTGTCTTTGTTATTTGTCTGGTCTTTTAGTTTTCTTTATATTAGAATTTTTCTTCCTTTTATATTTCTGGATTTCAAAGATAATCAGTTTCAAAAAATGTTTTCTCAACATTCAGATTTTTTAAGTTTTCTGTTGGAATATTATATAGTTATGTTATAACATCTTTTGTATGACTATTGCTTACATTTCAACATATAATATGTGGTTTTAGATTTTTATTTTATACATGTTCTAGAATTTTTCTTCCTTTTATAAAAAAAACAAACAAATAAATAAAAATATTGTTTAAAAGAGAAGAAAGGTAGATGAGAAAAATACAAGATTCTAACCTACAGTTGATACAATGTAGTGGAAGGAGTTTAGATAAATTTAACTTTTAGGAAGTGGAGTTAAAAGTAGAGTTTTGTAAAAGATTAAAAGATGTTCTGTCTGCTGCTTATAAGTTTTGGAAGTACTTTAAATGCTATTTTCAGAATCTCTTACCCACATTTCCCACACATTTTTATATAAAAACCATATTTCTTCTTTTGTGATATAGCTATTTTGGTGTTGTCTCAGTTACTCATACTTCAAACTATTTCGTTTTTCTGTTTATGGGTTTGATTAAGCCATGTCAATATCTCAATGCTATTTGATATGTTATTCAGCTCACACAACATCAAATACAGGTAATTAACTTCCTTTCCTTACTTTCAATTCTTTCATATTTTCGTACAAAGTTATAACACATTTTTTTCTCTTCCAATTATTTAATTTCTTATTTGTGAATCCATTATATATCAATGTTAGCTTAACAAACTAAGAAATTTCTATCTTCTCTTGGAACACTAGATAGTTAACTCCTGTTTCTTTTGTTAATTTCACATGTTTTTAGAGTACATTAATGTATTATTTTGTACGGTGAAATTCAAACTTCCTTTTATTATTTGTTTAGTTTTTTTGTTTTTTGTTTTACTGAAATGTTCTTCTTCTTATATTTTTGGGTTCCAAAGATAAACAATTTCAAAAAGATATTTTTTTTTCAACATTCAGATTTTTCAGTTATATTTCTCAGGCAGTTTATAAAAGATGTTTTCTTCAACATTCAGATCTTCGAAAAATTTTCTGTTGCAAGACTGTATATGTAGTTACGTGATTTTTCTAAGTTTTGCAATACTGTATATGTACTTATGTGATTCACTCATTTTATTGAAGAAGTCAACTATCATCACAGTGTTCTAACAATTTTTTCTTATCTGAATTATATATGTTTCAATATATAATATGTCCTTTTAGATTTGTTTTATACATGTTCCAAAAACTAATAACCGAACAAAGAAAATATTAATTTTACAAAATTAATCTTAGTCAAATTATTTGTAATTTTTGTTATTAATTGGTTGTTTCATAGTGAAAAATATAAATAAAATAATTTAAGATTACATTAAAAGTTAAAATATAACTCATCTCACCTCTTCCAAAACAATTTGCCTTGAAGATACTTCTCTGTTTTTAATTTAATGTTGTTTATATATTTAATTTGTTAATATTCTAACCCACCAAACATTGATGCAAAGTTATTAATATAGATCACAAACCCGAATAAAAAAAATATTTTTAAAAGAGTTTCTTGGTTACTATTTTAGCCATGGAGGTTTTTTCTGGGAAAATATAAGCGAAAAATATCAGGGAGACCAAATAAAAATAATGAGAAAAGGGCCAAACATATAAGAGAATAATACCTCCTTTAACCAAAAATCTTAAGACATTAAGTTTGTGAATCTTGTTTTTATATATTGTTTAACTTTCTTATTCTTACTCAATGTGAGACTTAGATTCATATTTGGATATCTAACAATTTTTTATCACACTCTAATTGTTTTATAATATCATCATTATCATTCTAAACAACCTCCATTACTAAATAGTAACTGATTATAATTTAAAGAATGAGTACTCCATTGCATATTAGAATATTAATTATTTAATTTTACCTCTCAATTATATATATATATATATATATATATATATATATATATATATATATATATTATATATGTATATTTGTTTTTTTTTTATAATA
>Ga0099825_1009020_pt1 | contig 11560 bp, 8 predicted proteins | sample SiratroredBW_FD_76838 | JGI IMG/M metagenome (GOLD analysis project Ga0099825, IMG submission 76838) | Root nodule microbial communities of legume samples collected from California, USA - Siratro red BW | ecosystem: Host-associated > Plants > Roots > Nodule | place: USA: California | collected...
AGTATTTTTAGATGATATAATAAATATAAAAAAATATTATATAAATACATTATATGAAAATAAATAAAAATATAGTAAATAGTATTAATATATTTGAAAATATTTATAATATATATATATATATATATATATATATATATATTCTTATTTATTAGAAGATAAATTTTGTTTCTCTCACAAAATATATTTATTATTAATTACAAATATATAATGGATACGTTTGTTGTTTTATACGTAATTAAACTCTCATTTATATATCGCAATAATATAATATATATAATAAAAATTATAATTTAATTAAGTTTTAAGTATTTTATGAATTTAAATATTTTTAATTAAGTTTTAAAATTTCTCTTTATAATTGAAGTGACTGATATCTGATTTATTGTTATATCATTATATTGTATCATTATATTTTTAATGTTTTTACATAAAAAAATTTTATTTCAATGAGAGTTCAAAACCTGTATATTTTTTAGTTGAATTTTGTCATTAGCAAGTGATATGGTTGAAATGTGGATTATGTTTCGCTATCATTTAGACTATATGAGTAGTAATGTAATAATACAAACAATTGATTTTTCTTTGCACGTTGAAGTATGTATGAGTGTAACACAAATCTAAATAAGTACATGTAACAACTACACACGTAGATGGATGTTCAGTCAGTGTCACACCTGTAACATGGTTGACAAAATTCAACCACTTAACATGTCTAACGATCACAACACCTCCTTCAAATGACATGGGAAGTCAAGGAACCATCCACATTTGTTCAAATTGTACTACCAAATGCTCTAGCAAATGACGATCTAAACATGTATCAAGAAGAATGTATGTAGAGAATATGCATATTGTCTCGAACAACTTATTGGGATAATAGTTTTCATAAGGTCTCCAAATCACACCAGATGAGTAATATTATCTAACTACACCCGCATAATGTCAATATTGTATATATGTTGTCTTGTGACATATCGTCCTGCCCATAGGTCAACCTTTTGATAGTTGGGATTCATATCCGTCATTTTCATCATTGAAAAGTACTTATATTGAAAACTATTACAATTTCAACACAATATTATTCATATATTTAACTGAAAATAAATATAAACAAAGATATTATTTACTTGTAAAAGTATGACATAACCGCTTAATTGTTTTGTTAGGCAAAACATACATTCCCTAACTGGTCATACATATGGGTAAATGCAGCAGCTTCCCATAAGTATCCACCACATATGTACAATTGTTAAACCATTGCAAGTACGACACACTAATTAATATCCCACATTTGTCAACAAATATTGTGCATAAAAAAAGATGCAACAAATAAGCCCTCGTAATAGACTCTCATCTGTAGTGGATGCAACACTCCTCATACCTCCCGCAACCAACTATGCCTCACATGTGCACCACGATAATGTCTTATCTCTATCGTAGCATCATCTAAGTTCACCCTTAGTAGCTCGACCAACATTGTTGAAGTTGAAATCAAAATCAATATGTACAAAGTTGTCCCATAATGGGCATATGCAACAATATGGATACATAATCAAAAATGGTGAACATCTCACCAAGAAGGTGGAAAATGTTGGTGTCTCAAGTGTCAGCTTTCCACAAAGGCTAGATAAGTCCTTTATCAATAGTCTCTTAGCTGATGTTGCACAACGACAACAATTCGGAGTTATGCACCATAACCTTAATTTGACAACAAGAGGTCCCAAGTTTACTTATTTTGACCATAGAGACCAACTTGAGTTTCCCTCAATCCTAAAAAAATATATATTGGTGTTTCTAACTATAAATAATATCATGACCAAATATAATAATGTTATTAACTAAATTTTTTATTTCTTACCTCACCCTTCTACAACTTTAGAGCAACATGACCAACAAAGAACTTTAGGAAATCATTCATGCCCATTATGTCCTATTGGAGGTGTATCAATCACATCAACATCATTGTCATGAATAACTTGTTGACATCTCTTCTATAGACCGATGTCATATCGCCTTGAGATGCAACTAGATTGCACAATTGTGGATTGTGCAATCTAGAATGTATTAATATATTAGTTTGAATATATTTTTGTTTGAAACAACATTTTAGATTGTATAATCTGGAATGCATTTTAGATTGCACAATTCATAATGTATACAAATTTTGAAAATAAATTCTTGATTGTGCAATCTAGAAACTTCCTAGAGTACCCAATCCACAATAAATATTTGATGGAAGCATCCATAGGGGCAACAAATGACTTGAAAATTTATTGAAACTTTTCCTAAGTTTCTAGAAAAAAACTTAAAACTAGAGGTTCCTCTTATAAGGAAGGTTTCCTTGGAGAAGATCCTAGGAGAATACTTCCCTTTTTTGAGATTTTAAAGGAACTAGAAGACTGCATATAACAATTAAATCTCTATTTAATTTCAAAGTGATTTTGCAAGAGGTAAGGACTCTGCATATAGATGCCTAACTCCCTTCCACTCTTTGCTACAAAAGAAGTGGAGTAAATGCAAAACCAAGTTGCATAAAGAAGCAAATTCAAAGTACCAATGCTCTTCATGTAGCTAGCGCACAATTTGGCCATGTTCTCCTTAAAGTGAGACTTCTAGGTACTCTCATGTGTGTGGTCAATCATTGACTAGGGTTTTAACCATCCAACAAGGTCCAATTGAGACCTAATTGGAGGTCAACTTATACTTCTACAAAAATACAAATGAGACTAGTTAGACCTATACATTTAAATACAAGTCTACACCTATAAAATTTATCTACGAGACTAAGAAGAAGGAAGGAAATCCTATTATTTCTACCATTAAAATATAGAGTCTTCCACTATGAGGCATAATCTTTTTTTTCCCTCTTAGCTAAAGGTGTGGTGGCTAGATAGTTTCTAGCACATGCAACATCAGAAACAAAAATAAATTTAGAAAACCAACCTCTTCAAACGATGTTAGGAAATGGGGTTAAGGTGGTTACTAACAGTGCAAAATTATTTCGACAGAAGCTCTCACACATAAAATTCATGGAGGCGTAATAAAGGGATGTACACATTAGAGGGAAGAAGATGAAGTGAAGAGAAAAGAAAAGAAAAACTAGGTTTATTTTATAAATATGACTAAAGAAAATTTTATCATTTCACCGTGTAGTAGCTTAAAACTACGGAGATGTGGGAAGAAACAATCAACCAAAAAAATATAAACAAAAATTATAGATTTAAAAGCTTGCTAAAATAATTGAGACTTAATTGTCATAAATATTTATTGGAAGTATTCTAATGTTCAAATTAATAATAACTAAAAACTTAATAAAACCAAATATTTATAAGAATTCTTTTAACTTAATATTCAATTAAAAGAAACAATATTTAATATAATTTAATACTAAAACTCAAAAAGAAAAATATCAACAAATAACAAAATTATAAGTAAAATAAGTTGATGTATAAATGAACAAGTCTTATATTCTTATTAATCAAATACAACATAACCTTATTTTACTTGTAAGAAATTTGAGACGTACCAAATAAATGGAATAAGACCTTCTTTTACTTCAAAAGCATAATATAAATTTAGTACACTAGTTTCTCAAAATGAATTGATAACTTTTACTCCATACATTCTTGACAAAATTGTTCACTTTGATGTAATGGAGAATGACAGTGTATGTGATGATCTTGTCGTCTCTTACTTTGATGTAATGGAGAATGGCAGTGTATGTGGTGATCTTGTCGTCTCTTATTGAGAAAGCTTATTGAATTTACAATAGCGGTACTCACCAAAGGTTTTTGTTAAAAACTTGGGTGGGTTGTGATCATTAATGAGAGAAGGAATAGGTCCTATCATAGCCTCATGTGGAGGCACAACAAACACTGCCCATGACATGCGCATTCGTTCCTTGTTCACCAAGCTTCTATGTAAAACACTATTATATTTTCCGTTACTTAACACCTATCTCAAGATAAAAATAAAAGAAAAAAAAATAATATTAAGATAGTAGATTTAAATCTAATTTAACCTTACAAAATAGATTTCATAAGATTGAGTTTTCACTAATTTATACATTTTAATTTGATCATATATTTATTAAGTATGAGATATATAATTCACCTCCTATATTGAAAGATGAATGTTAATCTTAAAGGTATGTAGCATGAAAATAGAAGAAAATTTTATAATAGATAACACAATAAATCTAATTAATTTCAATTGAGATAAGTTTTTAATGATTCTGATATTATATTAAAATATTAAAATTTAAGTATAAACTTAATATAGTACTTGTGTAGTAAAATTTAAGTCTAATTTAATATCACACATATTGAAATAATAAAATTTAAATACGCAATATCATATCTTATTAAAATGGTAAAATTTAAATCTAACTAAATGACTAATGTAAAATGTGCACTTATTTGTATATTATAATCTAATCATACTTACAATTATTAAATCTTCACTAAATAAAAATTAAATAAAACATCTTTTATTTAAAATTAGAAATGCTATGAATGTTTTGAGACATTTATCGGACATACTTTTATAATATTATTGAAATGAACATATACCGCATGATCACCATGTCTTTTATTATCACTTTATAAAATATTGTTTTATCTGTTATTTAAAAAATTTAAATAATGTTTTCTCCATTATATCGAGAAAAGAAAAGTGAGAAACAGTAGTGATTGAATTATCAAAGTAATACATACATGGATGAATGATATATTAAAAAATGTCACACTAAAAACAAAGAACAAAAAAGACTGAGTTAAAATAGATGAAAATAAAATGAAAACTAAAAACATTTAATTAAAGAAAAACAAAAAAATGGAATAAATAAATAAATAATATAATCATACAATGAATCTCATATAAATTCTTAAATAAGTTTTTGATATCTCAAATATTTGCACATTAAAACTATAGTATCACCAAAACACTTGTTATTTGTAATACTTAATTTAGCTAAATTTCAATAATAATTTTTTCAGTATTTCATGTGAGTGTATAGCAACCCAATGAGGTTAAAAGTAGTCATATTCCTGTCACACTGAATTAATATATTATTAAAGGTTGAGATTAGAAATATTTTAGAAAATTAATTTTAAAATGTGACTTTGAAAACTTAATTGTTTTTTATTTCTAAATGCTACTTTTTCTCCATAACCAAAGTAGATCCATTGATTTTATCATCTATACCATTCACTGACCAAGACACCATAAACACTTTAGGGTTTTAAACCCTAACCCTAAACACCATAAATACTTTACCTCTAGTTGATCACCAACATGAACCAAGAGTGCACCTTGCAAGTAATTGACAGCAACCCAGTTATTGTCCTTCCAAACTTGAAGACCTGGAACTTCATTAGGGACAAGTAGGGTAAGGGCACTCATGTCAGTGTGAGGTTCAACACCCAAAGCCAAATGTGGTTGTGGACATGGTGGATACATATTTATCTTCATCTCTAGTTCTATGAGTTCACCTCCCAAGCTGGACTTCAAAGCCTTCCTCTCTAACCCTAACCCTTCAGATAGAAGCTCCAAAATCTTGTCTGTTACCCTTAACATCTCCTTGTTGTAATTTTCTGTCACTTCCCTATCACACACACATAATAGCTTAAGTAGTTACAAAAGGGTTATCAACTCAAATAGATACAATGTTCATGTTGACATGGTTTTCATAATTTCATCAATGTAGAATTTTAATCTCTTTAAAAATTTAATGATGTATTTCGTTTTCTAGTTTTTCAAAATCAAACAATTTTAATTCCATATTAATATATAATTGAATTACTAAAAAATGGTAATATATTTTCTGACAATAAATGCTTTTTTTTTCTTTTGCAATAAGAAACTCTTACCATAATGCCATTAAAGATATTAAATTACTTACCATTGTCAATATAAGTTATCACTGGCGTTTGTTTCTGAGATTGGATTTGTGAAGACGGATTAGAGGTAAGAAAAAATTAAAAGAAAGTAAGAAAATAAATAGAAAAGGAAACTAATTTTTTGTAAAACTCCACGATTTACGAGAAAAAAACGAATCTATAATCGTTTAATTATATTTGCACTTAATTATAGTTCTTTAATGTTTTATAATCTAAAAGATCAAATGATAAAATTGAGCGCCAAAAGTACATTTAAACATACATTTTATTAAGTAGCAATAATTTCCATCCATTTTTATGTAAATTTTTAAAAATATTATCTGCTATTATCTTATTGGATTCTTTAGAGATCATATTAGAGATAATTATCTTTTCAATTTTATGCACTCAATAAAAATAAACCATAGACCAATGTAATGAAAAATAATAGTTTGAATATTCCAATTAAAGATGATTTTTCTAGAACATATTTGTCAAATTAATATTTTGTATGGACATGGTGTTTACAAGTACCAACAACAAACCTCAATGCCTAAAACCTTTAACTTTTAACTTAATTTCTTTTCATTGTTTTTAAACTTGCTAATTGACTGCTTCTTGTGAATGACTCCCATTTAATATACATTATTGGTAACATTTTCATTATGCTATATTAACTGGAAAAATAAAAAAATATATATATATTTTTGCTTGTTTGATATGAAATTTAAGATCTTAAACTCATATTTTAAACATGCAAACAAAGAATGTATTTAAAATAACAATTCTCATGAATTCATGTTTAGTTTATTAATTCCACCTAAAACCAAATCTACAATAAATAATTTTCTTTTCGCAAACACCAATGCAAAACCAATAGCATAGATGATAGATATACCTGTAGGAAGAAGGGTGTTGGGGCCACATGTGATAGTTGACTTTAGAAGGAGGAGCCATGAGATGAAAAAAGTAATCAACCCACTCCACCTTTTCCTCAAGGTTTTTGGTCATTTTTGTGCCATAGCCATCAAACTTGCCATTGGAAGGGTCATTTGCATAAGCCTCTTTCTCTTCTTGAGGTAGGGCAAAAAACTCCTTACCAACCTCTTGCAAGTGTTGGATCAATGTTTGTGGTATGTTGTGGTGAGTTATTTGGAAAAATCCCCATTGAGAAGCAGCTTCAGCTATTTGCTTCACCAAAAGATGGTGTGGCTGAGATAGTGAGATGATGGGCACAGTGACACCTTCTAGGGCTTTGGTGTTCTCTGGCCTTTCATTGGCTGAACGGATGAACTGGGGTGGAAGCTCCTTCAGCTGGTTCAAAGCCAAGGTTTGTATTCTTTTCACTTCCATTAACAAGTCTTTTCAACATGCATGCACAATAATGGAAGCTATGAATAAATAAAGATGTATTCACTATGACTCAACCATTTTGTTGTGCCTAGAAATCAACAAAATCTAACAATAATTCTAACTTGGTAGCCTTACCAAGAACCAAATCTAAGAACCCTTCACTTTCCAGAATAATTTGATTTTTCTTTTTCTATATGTATACCATGTAAATAATGATCTTTGTATGAATAAATATGGTTTCTGCTTTGGAAGTTAGATGATGAAACTTAACTTATGTTTGAGTATATTTAAGAAATCAGTTTCTTTGAACTATCAATTACTCCTATGAATAAATTAAATGGTTATGTTTGAAGGATTTAACAAGAAACTGACAATATTTAATTATACAGTTATTTATTATTTACGTTTTAGTCTTATTTTTTTTAATAGAACGCAAATAATTTTTGAAGTTATCAAATATACAACTATAAGACACCTTGAATTCAAATTATATTTATACATCATTGAATAAATTTCGAAGAGATTATATTAAATACTATCAAAAAAATTTTGTGAAATTACATATATATTTCATTTTTATTTTTCCTATGTGTATTAATATGTTACATGAATCTAGTGTAAATGTGGTACCCGATATCGTGACGATGTCAACTTACTAAAATAAATAATTACCATTGTTATGAACTATCACCGTACATATGTTAACGTGTTTGTTAGTATTTAGATAACGCAGTGAATTATAGTTGTTTAATTATGAAAATCTATAGAAAAATTTAATTTTAAATTAAGCTATGTGAGTATATTTAAAGAATAAGAATTTTTAGTAATAATTTCTTTTATGAATTGTTCTGCTGATTCCTTTTAGAAATATCACTATACAATGCAAAAAGATATGATGCATGTTTTTTTACGATGAAACTTGTGTTCCTCATATCCAATTATAGTTTTATTATGAGGTCATTAGATTTTCTTAAGATTAAAAAACTCTATAGTAGATTCTAATTATAACTTTCCTCAAGAGAGTGTGTTTAGTTAAACCATCTATTGTCTTACTAGCATCTTCTACTTCAAAACATTTTCCAAGACTTTTAATATTTAAATTCACTTCATTCTTTAACTTTTTAAAGTGCGTGCTTTGTGTTTTAAGTCCCTGTCTTGGATTTTGTTTCTCTTTGCACAATTTTTTATTTTCATCCTTGAGTTTTAAATATTTTTTGATAAGATTATTTGATGTTTAGAACTTAGTTTTTAGAAGTTCAAGGCTCGTAGTAACATTTTTAAAATTCTTTTCAAGGCATTTAAAATCATTGATATTTTAGAAATATTGAAAATAATTTTATAATATGCTTGAATGATATAATGTATGTTAATAAATCTATTTAATCATCAAAACCATCATAAAGTTGATCAAACATTCATCACACCAATATGTGATTTTTTTTTTCTTTTTTATTCAAAAATCAAGATTTTCTCGTTTAGATATGAAATTTTTCTTTTTGAATAACTTTTTTTTATTTTGTTACAGGCACTCTTATCTAAAATGTTCTTATTTTTTTTAGTCACAGTAAATAACATTTTCTTTTGATTTGTTATTTTCTTTCAGGTTAAATCTTCTCCTTTTTTTTGAATCTTTTATGTTTTTTTGAGTATTTTCTTAAACTTGTATGTGATAAGGGAAAAATAATTATGTTTGGCTCAATAACATTTAATGAGTCATCTAAAATCTTTTTGTATTTCTATATGTTAAGAGTCTGGAATTTACCTTTGCTCTTTTGAGTATCTCGTTGAAACATTTTCATGGACTTTCAAAATTTTGATATGTTAAGAGTCAGTAATTTACCTTTGCTCTTTTGAGTATCTCGTTGAAACATTTTCATGGACTTTCAAAATTTTGATATGTTAAGAGTCAGCAATTTATCTTTGCTCTTTTGAGTATCTCGTTGAAACATTTTCATGGACTTTCAAAATTTTGATGAGCTCTAGGAAAGCTTGTCCAAGTTCGTAGACTCTTGTAGGGCTATTTCTTACATATCAATTCTTATGATTTTGTCAGTGAGATAATAGTTTTCAATATTTTCTCTAACTAATATAATTTTATTGATTATTATCTTAAATATGCAAAACATTGCTTGCATACTCTCAATTTCTTCCATGTTGAACAATTCATATTGGTGGGTTAGAAGGTTTAGTTTTACTTCTTTTTACTTCTTTCAATCATTTGTATGTGATGTCAAACATGACCTGTATTTATTTAACACACTTTAAGAATGTACTACAACATAGATTTGTTGCGAGATCTAACATTCACTTGATAGTGATACTTTTATTCTTTAGTCTAAAACTCTCTTGTTATTGATTGGTCTTTTTTATCTAGTAGAATATGATTTTCTTTCTATCACGTTTAACATATATGACACAAGAAAGCAAACATCCTCTAGTTCTAATACTCATACTTTATGTCTTTAAATATAAGCGAACAATTGCTTGCATGACCTTCAAACTCCATAAATCTTGTTACATGATCGTTCCTTGTTTCTTGTCAATAACTAACTCTAAAAGATTAGTTTTGATACCACTACAATAATAGACCAAGTTTAGAAAGGCGGTTGAATATAACAAGACTTCTTTTTTAAATTGATAAATTTTCTAATAAATACAAAAAAATAACACAACAATTTATATTGTTACCCACAACTCGTGGACTCATCTAATTCTCCTTTTAAGAAACTTCTTAAAAGGTTTACTCATCAAAATTTGATAATAAATACACAAATTATTCTTAGATTATCCTTTTTCAATTTTCTCTTAAGGAATTCAATTATTTTTAATTATTATTCTTAGGTATAAACACAAAAGATAAAGATAAAAAAAGAATAACTCTCAAATAAAGACTAAAATAAAAATTCTTTACACCTCAGTTACTTTACTTAATAATGAAAAGTTAACACTTCTCACAAAGAACATGTTAACTCGAGTTTAAATATCTATAAATGTTTTTTAATTCTTGACTTATTCTCTTTTATATGTATCATCTTTTTTCTTTATAACGTTATTTAACAATATGACTAAATAATAATATCTTTTTGCATTTGATAAAATAATCATTTACTCTTTATTTTATATAAACATGACATAGATTCAATTTTAGATACAATACTATAAATAGAATGTTAATTTCTTATATTGCAAGTTGTAAAAAGAGGAAATATGATAAAATATTTTGACAAAATATATTTCTTGATTTCATAAAATAAATATAACTTCGTGTTCCTTAAAATTAATTGATTCTTAATATAATTTTTTTGAACGTTCAAATAAATTGTTTCCATATTTATAAAATAAAGTTTTTCAAATAAATTGTTTCCATATTTATAAAATAAAGTTTTGAATGCCGAGTGCAGTGTTTAAATTTAAGTGTCTCGAATGCTATTTTTTTAAAGTGATTTTACGAACTGAAATTACATTATGAAAACATGTTAAATTTGCATAAAAGATTTAATATCTAAAACGCTAAACCCAATCTCGTGTATGAAACTCCTAGAAATTATTTTTTAACAAAAAAAATGAAAAAGTAAAAAAGGGTGGGCTTAGAGAAAAAGAATGACCTCGTTTGCTATATATGGCATAAATGAGTAAAGCTACAGAGCACCCATAGTTTTTCATGTAGGCACATATGGGATTCGTTAAAAGATTTAACCTTTTTTTCATATAAGAAAGTATTCTATAAAATCTAAAATACTTTTATATTACATAATTAAAAAAATATGAAAAAATAACTTTCAAACTATACAATTTGAATACTTTTCTCTATAAAAAAAATAACTTTTATATTAAATAATCTAAAAGTAAAAAAAAAAAAAATCAGATTACATGATTCAGAATAATTTTTATTTTTTAAATTACACAATGCAGAAATCAAAAGTAATTTTAGAACAATACAATCTAAATGTTAAAATTGACTTCCAAATTATGTCATTTAAATTTTTTTGTATAAAAATTATTACATTTAGATTGCACAAAATTAAAAAATAACCTAAAAATTAAAAAAAAAAAAAAAAAAAACACTTACACAGGATTTGTCATCAACAAGTAAAAACTTCTTAAGTTCATTGTAACGCTCATGGTCACCAAATATATTTGTATATTGATCACGCCATTCAGAAATTTCTTTATATAGATCCGCTCTGACTAATGCCCATGACTCTCCCATTCCCAATAATGCAGCAATTGCTCGATAACCACAATGTCCATCAGATTTAACATCAATAATGTCTACTATGTATGGGTGAGTAATAGGATGAAATTGATCAAGACAGGGCAAAACT
>Ga0099825_1009024_pt1 | contig 11556 bp, 7 predicted proteins | sample SiratroredBW_FD_76838 | JGI IMG/M metagenome (GOLD analysis project Ga0099825, IMG submission 76838) | Root nodule microbial communities of legume samples collected from California, USA - Siratro red BW | ecosystem: Host-associated > Plants > Roots > Nodule | place: USA: California | collected...
TCTTTTTCCACAAAAATACATCAAAACTCATCCTCCCTCCCCCCTTAAAAAAAAAATATTAATTATATTTTTTTCTTTTAATTTTTTTTTTTTAATTTTTTAAAAATTTTTTTTTTTTTTTTTTCATTTTCATCTTTTATAATTTTTTTATCTTTGTCGTTTACTTTTTGTTATTCTTTAAGTGCCAAGTTTAAATAGGATAACATTTGTATCATACATTAGGTCAATTTTAATTTGTATAAAAAATATTAAATAATCATGTATTCATATAAAACTTTGAATATATAATCTTTATGATAAAAGCCATTAATCTAACCTTAAATCTTAATAAGACATGACTTGATCACAAGATATTAAATGATATGATGCAAAATTCGTACTAGTGTAGTAACAAATGAACTATATTAGTTCATTACATAAACTTCCAGGTTTACTACTTTTGTATTTTTAGAAATAATTTTTCTTATTATTATAATTTTAAAGACTGCATTAATTGACAATTTATAATTTAAAAACTATTTTATCAGTTTATTAATTTGAAGTAGCAACTGAAAATCCATTATTGTCAATTAGTGATTCACTGAATGTATGACGCAAACAAATATTATATATTGTTAATCGATTAGAAAATACTCTAAAAGTTATCCTTAACATAATTATATTTTGATCATATTCAATAATTAAGTGTCAAAACTTTTAAACCATTAATATAGTTTAATCAAATTTCGATTTTAATCCTTAGTTAATAGCGGAATATTCAATGAAAAAACAAAGGTGAAAGTTTATAAAATTAAAAAAGATGTAATAATTTGAGTGCTTTTACAATAAAAACTAAAAGACCACACTGAATTACAATATATCAAATATTGAAGTATAGATTTGTTTGATCTTTCAGCACAAGCGTGCAGTTGTTAATTTCCTAGTTTAGCCAATCACGATTTTGTGTACTTTGGGAACCTTGTTGTGCACAAGGATAAACTTTGTCTAGAAGAAAGAAACCTTAAGACCCAAAAAATGGGAATTTGAAAGAGGTAACTGTACTTTCATGTTAACATCATGGGACGAGAATGATGTTGGGACCATCCATTTTTTGCAGGGACTTATGCTCTCCATTGTGTATTGTGTACCCTGAACTTGCTAGCTTCGAGGGTCCAATTTACAGCTTGCCACAAACACAAGAATCTGATACGTTTCAAAAGAAATCATATTATAGTTTCCCACTACTTTGTTAGTCTATATATAAGCCTCTCCCTCCACTTTAATTTTCCACCATCCAAAACAAACAACCTTAACTTTGATTCATACAGGTTCATAACTCAATTTTGGTTTAGAAGAAAGGAAGCATTTGAGACTTATCCGACATGGCCATGGTGTATGGTGGTAGACCAACTTCACTCCCATCTCAAGTCCTCACCTTTCACTCCTCTGCTAAATGGAATGAGCATTTTGATGCCTTGAAGCAAACTAACAAACTGGTTTGTCTTGGAACTGTCCTTTGGTTAATTAGTGTTTCATATTGAAGTGGTGAAATGCTTTGCTTTACTTTTCACCCCAAAAGAAAAGAAATTGGCTTTACTGAGATCATTTTTCATTGCTGCAGATGGTGGTTGATTTCACTGCTTCATGGTGTAGACCTTGCAAACTAATGGACCCAGTTATCCAAGAGTTTGCTGCCACATTTAGAGATGTTGAGTTTGTCAAGATTGATGTGGATGAGTTAATGGTATAATCACTCATTCCTTTTCACTTTAACTCATTACTTCCTAACTTCAAAGAGCATACATTTCATAAACTCTAAAATGTGTGTTAGTTTTTGGTTAAAGTTTGTCTAAGATTCTATATTTTAAAAATGATGATTTTGGTTTTCATATTTATATAATTGGTAAATTTCATCTCTTATTTTAATATAACAAGTTTCACAAAAGTTGATGAAATTAAGTTATGTGTGGTTAAAAATATGAAGATTAAAATCATCTATCTAAGGTCAATTTTTGATCAAAAGTTTACTCATTAATTTATAGTAAAAAATTATTTGCAAAACTTGGTAACTGATTTGGATTATGAAAACAGGGGGTATCAGAACGTTTCCAAGTACAGGGAATGCCAACTTTCATGCTAATTAAGAAAGGAGAAGTGGCTGATAAAGTGGTGGGAGTAAAAAAGGAGGAGCTACAAAGGTTGATTGAGCAACACAGAAAATGAATGTGTTCATGCACTAAACTAAATTCAGCAAGTTCACTTCAACATATATTTTACCAGAGAATATTTGAGTGTCCTGAATGTATTCATTGGGGATGTTTCTCGTCATGTTTCGTTCCCTCGTGGATTCTAGTTTTGTTTATTGAAAAAATAAACAAAAGGAAAAAGCCAACAAGTCATAGGAAGCTGAATAAGTTGGTACCATTATTTTCGAATAAAAACAAGTGTCATTGTTTAATGTTCCCATCACAATTTAATATTTAGACCTATTTGTAATTTGTAATCTGTAATGTGTCGGTGCAGATTTTAAGCCATGAATGAAAAGCGACACAAAAGGCTCTGATGCATCCAATGCCCATATAATATATATAATATATGAATTAAAAGGTCACATCCATTGGATTGGTTAGTGACATTTCACACTTTCATCAGTATCAATTACAATCAACATTATTAGCAAAACACGACACCTCTCTTAGAAAAAGAAAACGGAATCTTTTTCCAAAGTTTTGATAAAATAAATGCAGAAATTGATAGAGAAATCAAGGGACCAAAAATGCATGGCCACTGTTAAACGAATGTAGATTCTTACAAGCAAAACCTTCAGACTACTCCTCATAAAGCTCACTGAGTTTGGTTGATGGATATCTCTTCCTTAGATCATAGCTACCGACTTTAATAAAAATAAATATGGTCATTCAAATTATAGGTTCAAATAGTTATTCTTTGTCTTTTCAGCTACTCGTTATGATTTAATGATATTATGTGGCTTGATGTCAATTGCAGAGTGTCGTAGGGGTGTCTCGTTATCTTCTTTGCATTAGCTTAGCTTCTTTTCATTGAAAATATCTTCTATTTCATTTAAGTTTATGTCTTCAATAAGAGATCGCATTGTTAACAGAAATGGGAACATGAAATGAACACAATTATAGAAGCTAAAAGTTATTTAAGTCAAAATTTAAACATGAATAGAAGTAAAAACTGAAAAGGAAAAAGTGTAAATAAACATGTTAGGACTGTAAATATTCTCATCCATTCAACAATGTATTCTCATATTGATTGAACACAGTCCAGGACCCTTAAAGCAGCTGAAATCGCTTTATTCCAAAATTACACTCACTGCAGACATGGTAGGAAGCTTGGTTTATTTGTATTATGCACACTTTTCATGCCTAAGACTAATGTTGTATTTTGAATATTTACACTGTAAACTGAGCCCTCACCTCATGTGGTTAATTGGGAAAAAGCCACAATACATAAAAGACTGAATCAGTCATCAATGTTGCTCAAAATCCTCTTCAGCTCATACTTCTGTTGTGTGGTAAGCCTCGATGGGAACATAACGTCAAACTTGATTCTCAAGTTTCCTTTCTTTCCGAGTTCCTTTGAGATGGGCATTCCTTCATTTGGGACCACCAACACAAATTTTGGTTTCACAACATCTGTGACTTGAATTGTGAGCTCTCTTCCATCCAAGGTTGTTATGTTGAGAGTATTTCCCACTAGAGCCTCTACAAGTAAGATTTTTTGTGTGATAACCAAATCATTTCCATCCCTCTTGAATAAAGCATGTGGTTTCTCATCCACCACAAAGATTAGATCATCAGGAGCACTAGCTTCTGCTTCTTGGTTGCCTTTCCCAGGAAATGTTATTTTTGTGCCTTTCTTCCAACCAGGTTTGATATCTATTTTCAAGATCTCTTCCTCAGTCTTCAACATACTGCAAAAACAAAAAAGAGTAAACTTGTGAACCCAAAGGCACATATTTCCAAGTAATCTCATATGGTAAAAGTAATAGAAAATATCTGAAACAATTTCTATTCACTTAACCAAGTTCACCAGAAAACAAATCTTAAAGTCCAATATCTTTACAAACCCAATTATGCAACTCACTAATTAATAGTTTCACTTTGTTTCTATATGACTAAAATAACGTGAGAGGACCAACGCAAATCCCAATATAATAAAAGATATCTTCTTTCTCCACATGTGGCTACACATGTATGCATGCGTGCCTGCTAAGGAGTGTGTGTGTGTGTGTTATCAGGCCTGTTAAGTGAAAAGCCAAAAGAGAAAACAGCCAAACCAGAAGTGGAATGGCAAAATAAGAAGAAAAAAAATGCTAATAAATCAAATAGAGCGAATAAATCACAGTATCAAGTAAAATGTAAATTGTCCAATAATTTACTAAATAATACAGAAATGGGGCCTTGAATCTAACCAAATATTGGACAAAGAATTCATCCATTCAAGTATAGTGTAATCCCAATAAATATCAGAAAGTTTTGTTTTGATAGTTTCAGAATCATTACAATTTCAATCAACATCATAGCACATATATATAGCCCATAAACACTAAAATGAACTCCTTTTCATACGCTAATGCACTCCAAACAAATATTTCTAAGGCAACATGAAAACAAATCACCAATTCAACCATGCATATTCACCAGCAAAACAATTAAAACTACAAACACACACACACACACAAATTCCACCACTAATGCAAGGATAAGACAAGAAATACAAGATGAAAACACAGATATTACCCGAATTCATGATAAAGAGTCCTAGAGATCTTCAACTTCTTTTTGCAACCTTTGTACAGTTCCTCAAGGGTGCACACCAATTTTCTCTCAACAACCCCAACTTTCTCGCTCTTGGGGACCCTAACATCCCCATCACCCTTCTCCTCCTTCATCTTCATAGAGTTCAAGGGATAATGGCCATAAAAATCATAGATCTGGCGCTTCTTGGGGTCGCTGAGAACATCATAAGCCTCTGAGACCTGCTTGAACTTGGCCTCGGCTTCTTCTTTCGTAACAGGGTGGTGCTGATGGTTCTTGTCTGGGTGCCACTTCATGGCCAACCTCTTATATGCCCTCTTGAGTTCTTCATCCGAGGCATTGCGGTCCACCTTCAGGATCTTGTAGTAGTCCCCTGCACCCATCTTGGTCCAAAATTCAGCCGAATTATGAGCCAAAAAAGTTTGCTTTTTTTTTTTTTTTTCTCTCGATACAGAGTGGAGAAAAGTTATGTTTTTCCTTGTGTTGGGAAAGAAAAAGAGAGGGTTGGGTTTGACTCTGTGCACGTGGCTGCAAAAGGGGTTTTGTGGGTGACTCCAATAACACCGAATATACTAGTGCTAGCTGCGAAGGGCTGAAAATGCACTGGCGAAAAAGCAGCAAAAATCACGTTCAATGTTCAGAAATAGCAGGGGAGAGAAGAAACACTGAGTGAGTGAGACTGAAGGAGAACACGAGAGTTTAAGGTTGAACACGTGGAAGGTGATGCCTAAGAGATAGATAAATATCGATATGGCACTTTGATTTTTGAAATTTCTGAAAGGGTTATGGCTACTACTGAGTGTTGCAGTAGTAGTACTACCTTGTGGACAAAACTATTCAACAAGATCCAATTTATAATGGCCAAATACTGCTTTAATCCCGTTTTGATTTGTTAATTTGTTTCTTTTATCATTTTAATTATGTAATTGATTCTATTCGTTAATCATATTTAGTATATTTAACAAAAATACAAACATGCATTATGGCATTATATTATATTGTCTTGTAGTGTATCAAACTTTTTTTTTTTTAAAGAAAGCTTCACGTTAATTGCGCTATAAAAAAATATTGTATTATCAATTAGTATATTCGTACTGACATAACACATTACTATGGTGTCATATTTTATATTTCTGATAAATATTATATGTTAAACTTATAGGTAGAACAAAATCTAATCATCAAAATAAAAATAATAAATTAACACAGATAAATAAAAGGACTAAATTACAAAATTAAAATAATATGGGTACAAAAATAGAATTACAAGAATTTTGAACAACCTATTAAAGGCACATCTAAGTTACTGATCAGAAAATGTCATTTCACGTTGTATTTATGAGATTTGATGTAAATACATGTATCTCCCATTACGGAAATGATACAGAATTGAAATTTACGTAACATTTGATTTGGAGTTTAATAAAATTAAGGATCTAAATTAATTAATTCCAGCAATGAAACGTACCAAAGTAGTCATGACATAAATATTGATTTTAACCTTGAACTAAACACGTAAAAATACGTTTAACTTAAAATCTTGTATTCTTTTTGCCGGGTGCGTTTTTTCAGTTTATTGAATTAGAAAATAATTTTATTTACATTACTATTTTGAAGACTTTGAGTTCTGTATAATACGTATAATTAGTTTTTGTGTAAACATCTAACTAACAATTTTCAATAAAGTTTTTTCTTTCTTTTAGTAGCATTTTTTCATCCACACATAACTGTTTACTGTGCAAGCTTTTGTTATTCGTATTATAGGTAACAAATTATAAATTTTGTTGTTTAACTTAATTGTTAATCACTCATTCTTTCCCTTCTCAAAACTTAAATATTGATTAAGGAAATATTTAATATAAGAAGAAAAATATCCAAAACTCAGTAATTCGTGTGAATTACTAATCAAAAGAATTATGATCTTTATAAATGACAAAATATATTTAGTTGATAAGAAAATATTATTAGAAATAATTATGAATTTTACAGAAATTAAATATTATTGATTTGGTACATGAAAAGTCTCACGTTTATTAAAAAAATATGTATATTTTTCTTTAATCTACCAAAAATACTTTTTTTAAATTAAATAATATATTACATGTAGCTATGGATTTTAATGATATATCTAAACAAATTTAAGGTTTAAATTTGGAAAAAACATTAAGTCCTATCTCCTTAGTTCTTGGTGGTTTATTTCAATACATTCAAAAGTTATACATTATTTAGAAGTTAAAGTGGTAATTTGTATATATTTCATTCTAATGATTTTTAAGGAAAAAGTTGTGATAAAAGCATGACACCTAATCAGCTAATACATCGAATGTAATAATAATTCTATCAATATTATCTAACATACTTGAATATTAGAGCACTGATAGTTGTTAACATCTGATATTTGAAATTGCTAAAAAATATAAAGAAATTCAAATCTTTGAAAATATATCCATAATTAAGGTGAACTTATTATCATTAAAATTAATTTTTAGTATAATCTATCATTGATCGAGTACTCCTCAACAATTATTAAATTTTTCCCTCACAAATGTCAATATCTCAAAATATATATATATATATATATGGTGTAAAGAACTCAAAAGTGTAATGATTGATTTCATTGAACATCCAAGTATACTTTGTATTGAAATAAAATCTTGAAGTAAACTTGGATACATAGGATTTGATGCTACCAACTATCATGTTGATGATGATATAAGAGTTGAAGTTGTGAATCTTATGTTTAATCTTAGGTTAAGATTGTCATGAATTTTATATATGTTGTAAGTGTTTTTATCTTTAATCATGTTTTGGTTAAGTAACAAATTCATTTAGAAGTGTTTTAGAGTTAATTAAAATGTTAAGTTATATTTTAATCAATTGAAAAACATTTTCATCTTGTTAAAATGTTATTAAGCAATTTGAATTTTTAAGTAAAAAATTTTTAATCATTGAAACATCATTTTAATATTTTCACTTAATCATTTCAAACTGTCCATCACCCATATTTTAATTATTTATTACAAGAAATTAATCAATTAAGATTACTTAAAGTTTAGATTTTAGTGATTTTAATGGATTAAAAGTGTAATTTATTCAATTAAAATCCTAAAACAAGGTTCATGCTTATGTTTTAATAGATTAAAATAAATTTTAATCCATTAAAAAAATCGACTATAACCGAGCAATCTTAATAAAAAATGAAATGAATTTAATTCGAAATTATTATAAAATTAATCAAAAAATTTACTAACATTGACATGAGTTTTGCTAGATGGGAGAACACTTCTTGGATTTTCTTTTACTGAATTAATGACATCATGATCTTAGAATGAGAAGATAACAAAGGCACCATTTAATTTCCCTATTATATATTTAGCTGAAATTTGTCCAAACGATAATCTTCCTTAATTTTTGTATTTCTTGAGTGTTTATTGCCAAAGGTGTACTCTTGTGATAGATTTTCACTATTAGTTAAGGAGAAGGAGATCTTGTGATGTGGTTGCATTTTCTTATTTTCTTGAAAAGTTCCTGCAAAATTTAAAAATTAATAGATTTAATTAATTAGGGTAATTGGAATAATTGATGTAACTTTTTTTATTAGGGTAAACTAGTATAAATTTTGGTATTTTTTTTTTTGTTCTTCTTAACTTCTATACACTCACTTGAATAAAAATATAATTATTTGCTCTTGAAAATCGAAGAACATTGATATCAAATCTTAGGTTGACAAAATTTGATTTTCCTTATAAACTATTTTGATTCAAAGAAAATAATTTATCTAACTATAGAAATCTTTGAAAGTTCATTTCAATCTACATTCTAATACTTGGGGATAATGATAAAGGAAAATATTCCGTTTCTATATTCTATTTCTTAATGATTAAACTTATTTTTCATCATTGAAATGATAGAAATTCTTATTTCATAGAACTTTGTTAAGAAAAAGTCCAAACGACTTGTGATTTTTATTAAGTGTTAAATACAACAAATTATAAACATAATCATGTTTTGTGATGTTTATTTCTTAACACACGTATATTGTTTATTATTTATTTATTTTAAATAATTTTTAATGTGTGAGAAAGTTAAAAGTGCACAATGCTAAAAGCAAAGTAAAAGTAAAAGTTTCTAGTTGATCTTCAATACATTAAACGATTGGGTTTATATCGTCTCGCAGGTGTGAGCTATCTAATCAAAAGAAATACTTTCGTCTAATAGTGATAGGACAAATAAAAATTCTTTTGACTAATGTTTAAAAGATAAAAAAAAATCAAATTAAGCAATTAAAGTTATGATTTTGTCTAATGACTTGTATATTCAAAGTACTTTTTGTAAAGACTTTTATGTTAAGTTCAAGATGTGGTGAATTGAACTTTTAAAAATTTTCTTAAAAACTATTGGAAAGAATGAGTACTTTCAATTCAATTGATTCACTATAGTTTAAGTTACCACGCAAAAAAAAAAAAAGTTGAAATACGAAAACAATAAGATAATATTCCAGTTTAATAACCGAGAGAAAACTACAATTGATTAAATTGGAAAAACAATCAATTTAATTTCTTACTTTGACAACCTAACAGAAAATTCAACCAATTTAATTCACAAAACAATAAATTTAATTTCTCAACAAAATAGAATAAAAAAACAATTGATTGAATTGAGCAGTCAACAAATTGAGCCTTTTAGAATTACACAATCTCCAAGATTGTTAGATTTTAGAAAATAACTCTAGTATATGTATATTTGATCAAATAAATATGAAAACATTATCACAAAACAATTTATTCAATGAATAACAGTGTGTGCAGAATATAAAAAATAATTAGTTGATTCTTCAAAAATACTTGATTGATTTATCATGCAAATACAAAAATTCAGAAACTATAATTTTAGTTAAGATTAGAGATCAAAGAGAACTAACAAAAGATTTTTATACTTGTTCACTCTTCCTCAAGAGTTACATCTAGTTTTCCTTGCCAAATCCACTAAACCACAACAATTGTACATACTATACAATCAAGAACCAATCTTGCACCCTACAAGATTCACCAAGAACCTGAGCAACACCCTACTGCGTCTTTATAGATGAACACCATATTCAAATGCAGACTAAAACCAATACAATTAACGAAAATGAATTACGCACAAGTCTACAAATTCTAACAACAATCTAACTAAAAATCGGTTGTAGTAAACTTCCTTGATTGAAAATGGATTTGACACAATGCAGTCCAATCTCAAATTAGAGAAAAAGTTCTAAGAATTTCTTTCTTGAATTCCTTTTGATAAAAAATTCATTAACCTCTTGAAAAAATGCTCTTTGTTATTTTGCATAAATGTTAAGTTCTCTATCTTTATGAAAATCTTCTTTTCTTTTTAATTTAGATGTTTTTCAAAAACAATTATAAAATTAATTATACTTTAATAAAAAAAATAGATTGAAAATCAGTTTAAATCAATTTATTTTACTAAAAAGATTTTCATATTATTGATTTTAGAAAACAATCCTTTATAAAAGTCAGTAAACAATTTTTACTTGCAAACATTTATCAAATCAATTATAATTTTAATTTTAAAAACTTTTGGAGCACATTGTACTGATTTTTGATACATGTATGTGAATCATCAACACACCCAACACACTAAATCTAACTAAACATAACTTCAAGCTTTCCTTGCACATAACTTCATCAAATAATCAATTGCATCAGTGCTAACACTTTTATCTAATGGTTGTCCACTTTGAAATACTTTCATTTAATGACTATATATCAAATACAAGTATTTTCAACTACTAATCAAATTTAACACTTGAAATGACGAATTAGATGAAATTTCATGTAAAGAATTATAGTCAAATCTTATGCTAATGAATAAATGTGTAATACTATGAAGCAATAAATTAGGGACTCAATTATGATGATTAATGTTCGTCTCATAAATTGTTTAAGCATAACACAAATCATTGACTAAAGAATAATATGCGAGGTATAAAATAACAGTTCACTTCGTCTACAAGTTAGAATAAGTTCTAGATTCAACATATATCTATTAGAGTTCACATATATTTTTACATACTCATTTTTAAATCTATCTTACACAAAAGTCTATGTATTACAACCTTATATCCTTACTATATATTTCTCTCTTATACTTATTATATAATAAACTTTTATTTTACATCATATTGTAGGTGGAAAAAGATTCATCAAAGGGTTATTGTATGTTATTGGTGGTACGAAGAACGTTACAATCGCTGGCCCATCTAATACTAAAGGAATATCCAAGCTCTGGGTGAAGTAGAATTGGCAATTCCTTTGAAAGTAATTGAATTCTCCACCACATTGGTACTGTAGTCGTTACTCAGAAAAAAAAAGGTTGAGATATTAGTCGTGAATGAGTTCGGAAAGTTAGGAGCATTCATGAAGTGTGTGTGTGTGTGCGTGTGTTTATTATCAATGAAATTCTGGAGTAGGATTATATAAGACAATTAATATCTCAAAATATATTTCATATGAAATTGAAAGTTTGAAATGAGTTATAAATCTAATTTATCTTAGGTTGTGAAATTTAATAAGAACAACTTAAGTAAAATCAAGGAAGAGATTTTAATAAATCAATAAGAAATATGAATTTTTATGCTTTTTAGAAATATTAAATACTAAACCTTGAAAATATATTTGGCTGAGTTCAAGAGGGGGGGTGAATTGAACTTTAAAAGATTTTTGTCAATTTAAAACACTGAAAACAGTTTAGTTAATAGAAAACCTTTTCTGAATCTCAATGATAA
>Ga0099825_1009025_pt1 | contig 11556 bp, 4 predicted proteins | sample SiratroredBW_FD_76838 | JGI IMG/M metagenome (GOLD analysis project Ga0099825, IMG submission 76838) | Root nodule microbial communities of legume samples collected from California, USA - Siratro red BW | ecosystem: Host-associated > Plants > Roots > Nodule | place: USA: California | collected...
AGATTTCTAGCGTTGAGTAGATCAAGAGTGTCCGATCAGATTCTTGAACAGAGTTAGGTTGCCTGTGATTTTAGGGTTTTTGAGTATCTCTACTCTATAGAGGTAAGGGAAGCTAGTTTGATTTTTTTTCATAAATATTGTAATTATTTGTTTATTAATGAATTGGATGAATGTTCATGTATTGTATGATGTAGTATCAATTTGTGAATGATGTGGTGTGTGATCGAGACATAGTATCTTCAGGAAAGGAGATACCCGTGTTGAGATTATTAGGATGTGCATTTTTCGGGGATTCAAGGAGGTATCATGACTCTAATGGTATATTGGATTACAGATGAAGATTGTTAGTTAATGAAGAGTCGAAGGAGGTTCATATGGTCCTGTCCGAGGTTTGAAATATGAGCTCGATCAAAATAGGACATATGGATTAACCCTGTGCATATGGGATCCGAGGTTTGAAATATGAGCCCGATTGGAACAGATGGGTGGTATATGAAAGGTGTACACCTCTGAGTCTAACTTAATGCACAAGTATCTTCCGGAAGTAGAGAGTCTAGTGTCTTTGTTTGTGAGTCAGCATATGTATGATGTAAGATGAATTATGAAAGTTTGATTTGTTATTTTTGGGTTAATATAGAAATTTAATTTATGAAAATCTATATTTTTAAAACTCTCTATCATACCTTATTTTTTGTGGTGTTTGTTTTGTTTTTAAATCTGCGATGATCGTGTATTACATGAGAGTAAAGGATTTGACAGGTGGTGTGAATCCTAAGTGAATTGTTGGAGAATCTTTATTTTATTTTATTTTATTTATAATTTTACAAAGATATTTTTATTAAATCTTATTTGGAGAAGTACATTTTAAAATACATGATGAAAGTATGGATTTTATATTCAAGTTTATTTTATAATTTTATGCAATAAAGTTATTATTATATAAAAAATATGGGATGTTACAAAAAGCATATTGTTCTTCATCCTACTAGCTTTGTTTGACTGCCTTTGTTTGAGTTAGGAGAGCAAGGAGATTAGGAACTTAATATCATTCAAGTTTGCTGGAGAATATCTGGAAAAAAATTTATGAAAAGGTGATATAAGGAGATCAAAGGTTATGGTTTAAAAAATTAGATATTGAAATAAATAAGTTTAGAGGGAAAGTTGATTATGTTAGCACTCATGCTACCATGTGAATTGATGAAGCCAACTTGGACTGAGAATGAAGATCAGTTGAAGTTGGAATGAGCTTCAAAATCTTTAAACTTGTTTTAACAAGAGAATTACCTTTTTCGAAAATGTCTTTGTCAAGGTTTTGCAATCAGTTATTTTTGAAAATTAATTTATTAAAATAATTTGTTTTGTGAAAAATCAATTGATTTATTTTGGTTTTTCAATCGATTGAATTGATTCAGTTAAGTCAGTTTTTTAAAACCAATTGGTTATAAAACAATATCATGACTTTTAGAAGAAAGAAGGAATACAATAGTGATATTACATTTTTTTGAGAGAGCTTAATGTGTGAAAAATAGTGTTCATTCAAAAATCAGTCAGTCTTCAAAAAATCAAGTTTTCTATTCAAGAAAAATCAAGATTGTAGATCTTGAAGCTCTCCATTAGCGTTAAAACTGCTACTTTGGTTTCGGTTCATCAGAGATAAGTATTTTTGCATTAGTTTTTTCGGTGTTAAAACTATGTTGTGCATAATTGCTTTCAGGTTGTATCTTTTTCATGTATTTTTTATTGTTTAGACTACAATTTGTATAGGGTTTACTCTTTTTAGTGGTGCAGTAGGGTTCTGCACTAGTTTTGTTATCTCTGTAGGGTTCAGAGGTGGTTTCTGCAGTGTGTAGTGGGTCTCTTGCGAAGTGCAAGTGTATTGTGTTGTTTTTTATTAAACTGTGTTCTTTAGTGAATTTCTTTGCTTGCAGACAAAGAGACTGGATTTAGCTCTTGAGAAAGAGTGACCCAATATAAATCTTGGTTCTTGCTCTCTCTTTTCCCTCTTAATACACTCTTGTTTATGTGACATTTTACTATATTTGTTTGCGTTATTCAATTAATTGATTTAAGCTTTCAATTATTTTTTTTCTGCTATGCACTCAAAATTCACATAATTGATTGTTTTAATAAAGAACTATCATTCTTTCCATTAATTCTTTCCAAAGTTTATGAAAATTTTTGAAAGTTCAATTCACCCCCTCTTGAACTTGGCCTAAAATCCTTTTTATATTATTGGTTTTGATTGGAATAAAAGAGCATAAAATTTTTTGAATTTATTAATTGATCTAATTGCTCTCTTGAATTATTTTAATTATATAGAAAAACTAATTTTCTTTCTAGCATAGTCGCATTAAAATCCAATAAAAGTCTTTGTGATGTTGCATGTGTTTGAAATTTTTGGCTTTTTAAATGAAAAGTAAAGTTAAATTGTGATGAATTAGTAGTAGGTGAGAGAAAAATTACATCGTGAGACACTATAGAGCTTGAGTGAAAAAGTTACTTCGGTGAGGAATAATACTTTTGGATGTTCATTGATAATAATTGTCATATTTGTTGAAAGTTGTGTGCATTTTCAGTTACAGTTCCATTTTAGTATTGTAGTTGAGATTTCATGAGGTATAATTGTTCATTCATGAGTTTATTTGAAGAGGAACATATTTGAATGATTTTTTATGTGTTTGGCGAATTTTTTTTGAGTTGTTATATTAGTGTTAAGTAATTGTTCATCTTAGCCAAGTTACTTTTGCTTAAGAACAAGCAAAGTTCTAATTTTTGGGGAGTTTGATAGAGTTAAATTTTATGACATTTTTGGGCTTATTTTCATAATGAAATCAATTATTTCTAAGCTTGTAACTTGTTAAATCCCATGGTTTTATAAATAATTTGTTTGTTTTGAAAAAAGTTGTTACTTGAGTTTTTCATCGAATATTACTCTAAATCCCATTAATTTTTTCAAATAAATGAACACAAATCATTTGGGTTAAGAAAAGCAACATTGGAATTCCTTAGAGCACATAAGGGCAAAATTGAAATGTTGATGCTAAAAGTTGGGTTGGGCTTAAGATTCTGAATGGGCAAAAATTGCAATAGAACTCAATTACACCCAGTGCCAATTTGCTAGGCCGAGTGTGAGCATCGAAAAACAGATTCTAGTTAACGAACCTTTCACATTAGGGTTTGGCATATTCAACCAAAAATCATAAAAAGTCAAACTTGGAGACAACTTAGGGGTTTATGGGTTTAATCCACCCTCTTCCACTGTACTTCCTGGTTATTTAGTATTCTCATGACTATAAGGAGCTAAACCTATTATTGTTGGGGTTAGATGTCATAAGATGAAACTATCACATAATCGATTTGTTAGCACCATGACTAGCTAAGTAATTTGATGAAGTCAACAACATGATGAAGTCTTTGGATCAAAGGTTACAAGTGGATTACTTGAAGCCTTCATGAAGCTAGGTGGGAATTTTGGTCAGGTTGGGAGTGTGTGAGTATGGTTTTGGTTCAAAACCATGTTGCATGACTCATTTACTTGAGAAGGGCTCAAAAGATTCATCATGATTAAATAATTTTGAAAAAATAGTTTCAGAATAAAACTAGTAAACTACTTTTTCAAATTGAACTTGATGGAATTTTTATGTGTTATAGAAAATCAATCGATTGAATGATTAAAACAATTGAATGAATTTTTGTCAGTTATAAATCAGTTTTCTATATAGGAGTAGCACGCGATTTGAAACTTACAAAAAATATTCTAACTAATCAAGTTTGTGATTTTCAAAGAGAGATAAAGTGCCCTTACTATGGGAACAAAGTTTGACATTGATTTTCGATTAACAGGACTTCAAGAATTTGAATCTTGGAGCTTGGTCTTAACCAGGTTTAGTGCAAATTGGTTATGCACCAAAGCTAAGTCTTTTATACTGGTTTTTAATCCATTTGTAATTTGTTGAGTATAGAAGTACTTCTATTTTGTACTGATTTGATAATTTCTTGTATTGTGAGTGAGTGGTTGCAAATTACATAGGTTTTGTAATTTGTGTTTGTTGTTTTGGTACCCATATTACATAGGGTGTTGTAATTGGGTTTGTGCAGTGGTTTCTGCATTGTGTTTGACTTGTTGAAAGGTTCAGTAGGTTGTTTACTGCTGGGAGTAGTGGGTTCTTGCTGGTTGCTAGTGTTTGTAATGTTATATACTGATCTTTGTGATCTTGATTAGTGGAAAACTTTGCTTGTTGGCAAAGGAATGGACATAGCCCAAGAGGAAGGGTGAACCAGGATAAACTCTTGTGTTCTTGATCTTTCTTTTACTATTCTTGAACACTGATTTCATATTCTGCTCATCATCTGATTAACTGGTTTTAGCACAAATTAAATTGATTGCTTTCTAGTGTTAATTTATGCTTTTCTAAAACAATCTTTATATTTGTTCAGTTGATTGAACCAGTTCTTGAATCTGTTTTGTGTTTCCAGTTTATTGTGATTACTGTTCATCTGTTTGAATTTCAGAAAACTAGTCTTTCTTGAAATCTTTATTACTTCTGGTTTTACATATCACTTGTATTTGTATTGTTGTATGAGTATTTTCCAGCAAAATTCTTTTACTGTTTATCTGAAATATTCTGAATTGTATTCTTGATCTGTTTTCAGTACTATTTCCAGTTTTACTTGAACGATTTTCGAATTCGAGTTTATTGTTTCTGCATCTGATTAAATTTTTTCTGTGTATTGTTTCAGTTCTGGAATATATTGAACCTTTGTTGTACACTTCATAATATCATTTTTCAGTAGTTTCATTAAAGAACTTTCATTCTTCAGTTCGCGAAAAGGTATATTTGCGAAAATTTTTAATAGTTCAATTCATCCCCCCTCTTGAACTCGGCCTAAACTTGTTTTACAGTATTTGGGTTTATCTTATGTTTTGTCATAAATGTTTTTCTTTCAATACATCGGTATATTAATTCTAAGCTTATGCTTATTGTGCGAATCCATAACTCGATCATTAATTCTTAAGAGTATTGGAAAATATCTTTTGAATCTATAACTGAATTAATCTACCAGATGAAATCTTGTGTCAAGCAATATAGCATGATTCATTTGTTGTATTTAAGATCCTTATGTGAATACAAGATTCATCTATATAATTGATCAAGGAATTGACAATTTAAATATAATCCCTAGGCTCATCTGCCGAGGAATCAGGTTGGAGTAATTTTGTGGGTTGACAATGATTATTGATAGAAAAGAAGAATTATTTTTTTATACATAAGTAATGTTTAGTGAAATCTAACCCTGACCATTTCATACTATTACCCTTTTCTGTGTTCTAAGTGTTGATACAAAAATCCTAAAAATATTTATTTATTTTAATTTTATTTTTCTGCACAACATTTCAATTATGTTATTTCTTGAGTCTAAATTTATTATAATCATATAAATGGTTTTGTGTTGCATAAATCCTTTGGGAGAGAACAATAATTTTATTACTTGTTACATTACAAGTGCACTTGCCATCATTGCAAATTTTTGCTAGAAACCTCCATAAAGATCATGAAACAACACAGTCAATTCAAATGAGTACCAGAAAAAAAGACCACTTGAGCATCTAAAGGATTATTATTGTACTCTCAGTGTTTCTAATACATCTTTAAGAATTAAATATCCTTCAAATTATGTTTTGTCTTCTAATAAATTACGACTCTTTCTTAACATGTTGGGCCAAAAACTTATTCTAAAGTTGTGAAACATAAATGTTGGAGAAAGGCTATACATTGTGAGATATTTGCTTTAGAATGAAATACAACATAGGAGATTGCTCTTTTGTCTAAGGACAAAACTGTCATAGCTTGTAAATGGATATTCGAAATAAAGTATAAGGCTGACGGGATTATTGAAAGGTATAAAGCGAGGTTAGTGGCATAGGGATACACACAAGCAAAAGATATTGAATACCTTGAAACTTTCTCTCCAGTAGAAAAGATAACTACTATAAGGTTGCTTTTTTATCTAGCTTCTATCTATAACTGAGAATTGAAACAATTAGATATAAACAATGCCTTTTTATGTGGAGAGTTGAAAGAAGATATATACATGGTTGCTCATCCTGGATCAATCTATTCAAGTAGGAAGAGTTTGTAAATTTAAAAAGGCTTTATATGGCCTTAATCAAGCTAGTAGGGAGTGGTTCGCTAAATTCTCATTCTTTTTATTTCTACGGGGTATACTTAATCTATGAATGATCATTCCTTATTCGTTAATTCTTCTGAAGGATCTTTTGCAACATTATTGGTATATATGGATGATAAAATCTTGGTAGGAAATGATAAAGAAGAGATTGATAGAGTCAAACAAGCTTTGAATAAGACATTTAAGTTCAATGATCTTGGAGATGTAAGATATTTTCTTGGTCTTGAAGTAGCAAGAAGTAAGCAAGTGATAATGATGAATCAAAGGAAGCATGCACTGGAATTGTTAAGAAATGCACGTCTTTGAGCTTACAAACTTGCAATCACTCCTATTGGTAATCTTGTTAATTGTCTTCTACTGTAAGTGTGTCTTTCACATATGTTCAAACCTATAAAAGGTTGATTGGAATGCTTATGTATCTCACTAATACCCAACCTAACATAACCTTTTTTGGTCCACAACTTTCTTAGTTTTTTGATAAGCTTACAATTGCTCACCGTAATGCAACAATTAAAAATATCAAATATATTAAAGGAGCTCCAAGTTATGACTTATTTTTCTCTTCCAACACTTCTACCCATCTAAAAGCCTTTTGTGATAGTGATTGGGTCACCTGTAGTGATTCAAGGCAATTAGTGATTGATTTTAGTGTGTATCTTGGGAATTTCCTTATATCCGGAAAATCAAAGAAACAAGGAACAATATCAAAGAGTTGTCATGAAGCTGAATATAGGGCAATGACCACCATTATATGTGAAATTCAATGGATAGTTTATTTTCTTCAAGATTTCAAAGTCTCTTTTGAGCACTCATCTTTTCAACACCCAATTTTGTCCTGGTGAAAAATAAATGTTCCTAATCATGATAAAATATAAAAAATAAAGTCATTCTATTTTTAATTAGAATTTTATTATTTTTATTTTCAAAATTATATATAAAAAAGGACAAAATAATAAATAATAGTGAAAAGGAAGTTTCTTAATAATAAACATAAAAAAAAAATCATTTAATCTAAAATTTTGAGTTTTAAAAAAAGAGATATATATTTTGTTTTTTTGTTAAATTTTCGAAAAAAAGAAGAAAGAAAAAATATATATCGTTTAATTTTTTATTGAAAAATAAATTCAAGTTTTGTTTATTTTAATGAAAGTTATTAAAAAAAATATAGGTGTAAAGAAGGCAAAGAGCAACTCTATTCCCATAACTCTCAACCACTCCTGTGCTTTAGTGTTACACGAAAAAACGAAAAGTTGTTTTATCCCTCTAAACCAATTCCACTACTGTTGCACTGTTACACAGAAAAGTTTGTTTTGATCCTTCTAAAAACTGCCTTGCTGTATTTTGGGTCTCCACTGAAAATCCAGAATGGGCATTGGCTCACCCTCATAGAGATCCCCCACTTTTCATGTATATCCACATGGGTCCTCTTATAGGGGGGCGTTCACTAGTAAAAGAAAAGAGTCCATTTTGACTTTCTTTAAAAAAAAGTGCCCTGGGAGAAATGGGGAGGATATATGAGAAGTTAAAAAGTGAGAAATGAGGAGGAGGATTTTGGAGAGATCAGAGGAAGAAGAGAAAAAAGAAAAAAGGTGAAAGGGAGATTTTTTCGAATAGTCTTCTTGAAGGTATGGCTTCTTCGTTTTGATCTCAGTGAAAAATTTCAATTTGGCTTTATATAGTGCTCTTTTGCATGTATTTCACTGGATTCTTTTTCTTTTCATTCCTTTTACTTCTACCGGTATCATGTGTTTGGTGTTATATGTTATATGGTTTCTCTTAAAACATTACTACACCTCCTCATCATCATAACCCGACGAACCAAGCATCTCCTCATGCTCACTAGGTACTTCACCACAACAACCACAAAACACTGATTCCACCATACAACTCCACAAATCCACCGTTCTCCTCCCCGACTCCATCTCCCATACCCTTCATAATCCTTTGTATAACATCCTTTCCTCCTATATTCTTTAGAGACATACACCAACACCTCATTCACAGTCACCTTTGCTTTCCCCACTTTGCTTTCATTATCTCATTCATAGCCACCTTCAACGCACCCCCCATAACAGCCCCAACCAACACCACCAAACCCTACACAAGCTACATCACCACTAGCAGCAAAAAACTATACCACGTACCCCCACCAAGCACCTCAACCGTGCCTCCCAAGCACCTCCCAACAATCATCTCCCAACAAAACCCCACCTCCAAGCCAAAATACCTCCACAATAACCCATACTCTCCAACAACCACACTATCACCGTCAAGAGAGAACAAACAACCCCCACAAACACCGTTGCCGCCATTGCCACAGCCATACCCTCCAATCACCGCACTTCCACCGTGCCACCACACACCTTCATAACAACCGTCCAAAAAACACCAAGGTTAGTTAAAGTATAAAGGTTTTTTTTATGTGTTAATTATATATACGTAGGTTCCACTTGTTTTAATTTTCACTCTATATTTTCATCCATGTGAGGCCTACATTACTATGCCTTCTCTTTTCTTAAATAATGATTTCATTTGAGAGGCACATTAATTTTGTTTCTACATCACCTCTTTATTGTTCACAAATATACTATAATGAAACTTTGTTTTCTATAATTAAAAAAATATAGTTTTAACAATAATTTTATATTCAATTTTTTAATTATTTTCATACGATGAATAAATTTTGATTAAATATCCAAAAGACCGTACACGTCAGATGATATTCAATATGTGGTAGGGGTACGGAGCATGGTCATTCACACCTAATGTACTCTTGCCATTTTCAAAATTGAATTCCTAATTTCCAAATATCAAAACTAAAATAAAATAAAAAAATTATCAAAATACAAAAATATCAAATTTCTAAAAAACATAAAAAATTTAAAATTTGCAAAATCAAAAAAATATATAAAATTTCCAAAAGAACTACGTAGCCCTGATTTTTCATCCTTGATGGAAATACGTAGGAGCAAGGTCAAAACTTTGTCGGGTCCCCCAAAATAAAAAATATATTTTCTTTATTATTATTGCATTTTGTCTTCTTTTGGGAATAATAAACATTTTGGAGAAAACACACTCATTTTACTTGTTTAATTAAAGGTATCGTCTTAGGACGAGCGTTGTAGGGGTGCTAATACCTTCCCCACATGTAACCGACTCCCAGACCTAGATCTGGTTTTCATAGACTAGCCTTATCCTCATATTTTTGGTTTTTCCATAGTTTTTCATAAAAACTATGGTGGCGACTCCATTCTCTTTTTCAAACTTATTTATATTTTCTTTTGGATCGTCGTCCCCGTCGCGATTTCAGGTTGCGATACATCTCTTTTATACTGTAACAATGACTCAACAAGATACATTGCAACAAATCCAGCGTTTCACCAGTGAACGAAACACATAGAAATAGATTGTCACATTATTAAAGAAAATTTAAAGAAGGGTCTCATCCATTTGCTTTCCATTTCCACCATAGAGAAACTGATTGACATTTATACCAAAGCCTTAAGTCCTCAATCTTTTAAGAATATTTGTTCCAAGTTGAGTCTCATCAATATTTGCTCCCCATTATACGGGGGTTTCAAAGTATATGGATACGAGGCTTCTAAAAGGAAACTAATATTAATTATGTTATTTTATCTTTATGATAGAATCAAATTGTCATCAATTTTGTTATTGTGTCTTTTATAACAAAATTAGATTGTGATATTTTTATTTGTTTTCTCTCTTTTTCACTAGACCTAGAATGGGTATGGTACTAGTATATACTAAACCCTTTGTTTTGTTTTCCATAGAAAAACAGAAGAAATCTTTTCATTCTCAAATCTTTTGTTCATGTTTTTCCATCTCTCCGTTCCATAATAGCCTGCACTTTAAACAATCTAAACTTGATTGATTTAACTATTCTCGGTTTCCTTCCTTATTTTATTCCCCTTGCATATAAGGTAAGATTAATATAGTTTCATCTAGAAGTAAGAATAGTAAAATTTCATGAAGAAATGAGTTAAAGACTCATTAACTTTACTTGTGAAACCCCTTTTTCATAAACCTCTGCATGCATTCCCACCCATATTCTCTCTCTTAACTCTCTCATGCCAATTTCGGAGACTCTCTTCCTTTCTTTCTAAAAAAATGTCTCTCTACCATTCAACAATTTCATATTCTGATCACACCTCTCAACAGCTAAGGAATCAAGGAACCATTCTATCCGATCAAAACCTCAATCAGAGTATTTCCTATTTACCCTAAGGATCATTTCTTCTCTACCTTTTCTTAGTTTTTGTCATCTATCTTAGTAGGGACAGTTGAGAAACTTGTTCCGCTCAACTTAATTAGAGTTATACTGAAATTTGATTTTGTTTTGATAACTTGCTCTAGGTTGCTAGATTTTTCGGGGTATGGTAGCGTGTCTTAGAACTATTTGAAGAAAAACCTCTATGTAAGGGAAGTTGGTCTTAAAATTATGTTATAGTACACTAGGTTAGACTACTTGAATGTGGAATGAGACCTGGTTTTAATTTGAAATGTCCTCTAGCAATGATAATGAAATTTTTTATAGTTTGATGAAATGGCTGATTTTATGTTAATTTAACTTGTGAGAATAGTAGATGTTTGAATGCTTAGTGAAGAACTGCCTTGATGTGAGATATATTCTTACAGATCTTGATGTTATGAATTGAATGAGGTATGTTGTTCTGAAAGATGTAAATTGAGGTCATACATTACCAAATGTATGAGTTGTGTTTGTTGTGTGTTTTAAGTTTTGGTATCTATTGTTTTAACAGAGATCGTCAAGCTTCATTGATAATCTAGGTCACAAAGACTAAAATATTAGGTGGTGAGAAGTTTATGAGGAAGTTCATACACACTAGGACCCACTGTAGACACTTAGTTTTGAATGTGTGAACTTTCCCTCACCTTTCTCTAAGATTTTTCTAGTAATATAAGTCTTGTGTATTGGGTTGGATATTATTCTCTGGTAGTAGCTAGCTTTATACGAGTCTTCCAAAAAAAGATAAGTTCTTGTGTAGGTTTTATGTGTGGTGAAAGAATTTATGTGTGAAGTTTGTAATGATTGAGATTGGTGCTTAAGGCTAAATTGCAAAAGTTTAATATCAACTGTTATACTTTCCAATTTAAGTAATTTGACTCTATGTTGTAGTAGTCGTAGTTATTTTTACTATGTGTTCTATGTTGACACATGTTTATATATTACTAACTTACCCTTGTCCTCTTGGTTGTATCTTTGAACTGCAATAATGATACCATGCACTTAAGCAGATAGTGAAGACTTCTATATATATAGGAAGAGATTATATATATATATATATATATATATATATATATATATATATATATATATATATATAT
>Ga0099825_1009028_pt1 | contig 11552 bp, 10 predicted proteins | sample SiratroredBW_FD_76838 | JGI IMG/M metagenome (GOLD analysis project Ga0099825, IMG submission 76838) | Root nodule microbial communities of legume samples collected from California, USA - Siratro red BW | ecosystem: Host-associated > Plants > Roots > Nodule | place: USA: California | collected...
ATATATATATATATATATATATATATATATATATATATATTTTTTTTTTTTTATTTTTTATTTTTTTTTTTTTTTTTTTTTTTTTTTTTTTTTTTTTTTTTATATAAAATTTTTTTTTTTTTTTTTTTTTTTTTTTTTTTTTTTTTTTTTTAACTAACGTTTTATAATGTCTTTTGTTAATCTCTGTAATTTTGTTTTGAATTTTCTGTGCACCTAAATTTCATGTCTTCGCATAATAAGTTTTTAGATATTGTGGTATTTTTTTCATAGGGTTTTGAGGACTTTTTTTTATCGCATCTGAATGATTTCATAGGTTACAAATAAGTGTAGATCTAATCTAATATTTAAGATAGTGAAATAATTTAAGGGTATATAGTGATTGAAACTATATGTAAAGTTATATATAATCAAATTAATATAAAATTCATTGGAAAATTTTTCTTAATTCTCTCTTCTATGTTTGGTTCTTTTATCTTTAATTTTAATTATACTTGTGTTTACCGTTTCCATATTTATTTGAAAAAAGATTTCTGAAGTTTATTAATTTTGCAAAAGTTTTAAAAATTATTTAATTATTTTGAATTTTACATTTATCTTTTCCCTTAGTATACCATTCGAGTTCACCATTATTTTGTATTTAAAAATAACTAAATAAACAAATTCATCAAGATCAATAAAAATAATTTAGTTAATTTTAATTAATATATAGTATATTTAAATTTCTTTTAAAAATATCGACAGTTTAAGTATTCATTATATCTAATCACTTTCGTAATTCAAAATAACTTTTTTCCAACAATCTTGTCTTAAATAGTGAATTGACCAAGGAACTTTTTAACTTAGATGAAAAAATAGTCAGTGTGATACCAATAGACTTCATGATAAATTAATACAAAAAATTAACAATTATAACATACTCATCCATTCATGTCTTACGTCTACACTGAATATCTTATTTACATAAATTAATGCATATTTAATCTTATTATTAATGTGAAAATGTCGATCTTATCTTTCAATCATTTTTTTTTTAATGTGCAAGAATGCAAAACATTTTCTAAAGAAAATTTGAGTTGGATTCAGAATCACTCTCATACCAATTACTTTTTTTGGTTCTCAACGCATATTCAACTGGTATTTTATAATTTTTAATAATAATATTATAATGTTTTAAAAGAAATTTATAAGAAGAAAAATTCATTGTAAAAAATAAAATTAGTGAAGGGCAAAAGGGTAAACACAGGCACCAGCGAGCTAACCGTTGGTTTCTCAAAATTCCATGTTTTGACTAAGCAAAACCACAAGCGGCAAATGCTTATAGCCCGTTAGTTATAGCCACTTTGCCAAATCCCAATTCCACCCCTCACCCTCGCGCCCAATTCGCCCTCTCTCTCTCTTTCTCCCTCTCATTTCCATTCCCGAGCTTAGATCAAGTCTAAACGTCACTTTACGCTGTTCATCTGCACCGAGGTATCATTTCTAACCGTTCGTTTCTTTTTTCTTGAATCTCAAGTCACGTAAACAATGCTGATTTCGTCACCACGATCAATGTTTTTTTTAGCTTCGTGTAATGTATGCATCGCGTTTGATGAGATGAAACCATCTCTGCTGGGTTGATTTGTCTGGCAACGTGTGAGGGAGATTCGAGCTGATTTCAGAGACTGTGAGTGAATGATCATAACCAGCTTGCGAATTTCAAGTAGTGCAGGTGTTCGAGAATGCTTTTATGAGTTAATAAGTTAGCCGCGCTTTGTAACGGTTTTCTTGTTTCAGAGTTTTGACGAAATTATACTATAGAGTTGATATAATGCTTTTATGACAATGCTTTTATGAGTTAATAAGTTAGGTGTTTGGTTTTACTTTTGTAATATAATGTTTAACGATTGCAAATATTATGCTATAGAGGCTATGGTCTTTTGATATTGGTGACTGGTTTGCTTTTGTAATTTAAAATTTTTGGATGATAATTTGTTAATTGTGTTATTTGCAGGTGGATTGCTGGTTTAGTTATTTGAATGAGTATTTATTAGATTCTTTGGTGATAGTATAATGGAAGAAGAGGAAGAACCAAAAGAGACAAAAATATCTGATAGTGGATGAGGTGGTCATGAAGTGAATAATAGTGGTGTGGAGCGAGTTGTTAAGAGTCCTCAGAAAGAAAATGTGAATGCTGGGAGTGACATTGGGGACGGACAGGCAAATGAAAAGGTACAGTCACAGGGACATGGGATAGATTCTGTAACTACAGCTATGGATGAGGGCGGCAGATTTGAGCAGTTATCTTTGAAAGATCAAGAGAAGCATGATGAACATGTGGATTCAAACCAATATTCAGGTTCAGATAAAGCGCAACACGCATTTGTTGGTAATGCAGATAATTTAAAATATTCGTCTGGGGTGTACTCAACTGAGGGTAATCTTTCCCCAGTTCCTGACATGCAACATGATCATCTTATTTGTAGCCCTGGGTCAGAGGGGCATTTTGGTCACACGGACAAGGAGTATCCTCCATCAGTTAATTTTGGTTCGCCTTCATATTCTTCTGTTGGTTCTCCACAAAAGTCTTGGGAAAAAAATGCTGGGCAAAATACGTCTGCAGAATTATTGCATTTAATTGATTCTGCTATTATGGGGAAACCTGAAGGTATGGAGAAACTAAAGAATATTGCAAGCGGTGTAGAAATTTTTGGGAATGGTGAAGAAATGGACAGCGTGGCTTTCTTAATAGTAGATTCACTTCTTGCAACAATGGGTGGTGTCGAAAGTTTTGAAGAGGATGGTGATAATCCTCCTAGTGTAATGCTGAACTCTCGTGCAGCCATTGTGTCAGGTGAACTGATTCCTTGGCTTCCTTACGTTGGTGATTCTGATGTTGTCATGTCACCTAGGACACGAATGGTAAGGGGACTTCTTGCCATATTAAGGGCGTGCACTAGAAACAGAGCAATGTGCTCAATGGCTGGTCTGTTGGGAGTACTGTTGAGAACAGCAGAAAAAATTTTCACGGTAGATGTTGGCTTAAATGGGCAGATAAGGTGGGATGGAACTCCTTTGTGCCGCTGCATACAATACTTGGCTGGGCATTCTCTTACTGTTAGTGATCTTCATAGATGGTTTCAAGTCATTACAAGAACACTTACCACAATTTGGGCTTCGCGCTTGATGCTTTCATTGGAAAAAGCAATAAGTGAAAAGGAATCTAGTGGACCAGCTTGCACTTTTGAGTTTGACGGGGAAAGTTCTGGTTTGCTGGGTCCAGGTGAGGGTCGCTGGCCATTTATCCATGGGTATGCATTTGCAACATGGATCTACATTGAATCATTTGCTGACGCACTAAATACAGCAACAGTTGCTGCTGCAATTGCTGCGGCTGCATCTGCTAAATCGGGTAAGTCATCAGCTATGTCAGCTGCTGCAGCAGCTAGTGCTCTTGCTGGTGAAGGTACGGCACACATGCCACGTTTATTCAGTTTTTTATCTGCTGATAATCAGGGTATAGAAGCTTATTTTCATGCTCAATTTTTGGTTGTTGAAATTGGTTGTGGAAAGGCAAAGAAATCTGCTTTACATTTTACTTATCCATTTAGACCGCAATGCTGGTACTTCATTGGTCTTGAACATACTAGCAAGAATGGTATTCTTGGGAATGCAGAAAATGAAATTAGATTATATGTGGATGGTTCTTTACACGAAATTCGTCCTTTTGAGTTCCCCAGAATTTCCAAACCCCTTGCATTTTGCTGCATAGGAACTAACCCTCCTCCTACTATGGCTGGTTTGCAACGGCGACGCCGTCAGTGCCCGTTGTTTGCAGAGATGGGTCCTGTTTACATCTTCAGGGAACCAATTGGCCCTGAAAGGATGGCACGCTTGGCTACTAGAGGAGGGGATATAGTACCTTCTTTTGGTAATGCAGCAGGGCTACCATGGCTTGCAACAAATGCCCATGTGCAGAGCAAGGCAGAGGAAAGTGTTCTTTTGGATGCAGAAATTAGAGATTTCATTCACCTACTCTATCATCCTAGTTTGCTCAGTGGGCGTTTCTGTCCAGATGCTTCACCTTCTGGTGCTGCAGGTCAGATAATTTCTCGGTGTTGATTTTACGGTAATATATAAAATTTTCTGCTACTGCTATATGTTATTTTTCATGAAAAAAAAAAAATGCTTGATAAATAATCTAAGTTTTGTTTAAATGATGTAGCTAGAAAATTATGACAACCTTTTGGGTTGGAAATTGGCATATTTTATGAGTAACATGAGGGTTTTCCTTTCTCACTCAGTGGTAACAATTGTTTGATTATTAAGAGGATACTTTCCACTGTATTTCTTCTTCTTTTGTTCTCTTTCTGTAAACTGCACGCTTCTTGTTTATTCACACAAGTTATGAATTGGCATTAAATTCAGCTATAAATGCATTGAAGAAAACCTAGGTTGTATATTTGTTTTTAGTATAAAAAGTGAATATTAACACTTCTAAGAAAACAGTGTTATTGGAAGACTGTGTAATTTCATATTTATCTAGAGAACCATGCCCATGAAAATACAAAATATTATACCATGCAATATTATTTGAGTCATTGAGTAAGTAACATAGTGGATTTCTTTTATGTGTGACTTTTGCTTAGCTGGCCAGACATGATAACTGTCTTTTCGTGCACTTGATTAGCTGAATTCAGCTTCTTAATCCGTTATGCGGTTTAGTCTTACAAATTAACTACATAATAGTGGAAGCTGTTACAGTTTTTATAAAACTTAGGCACTATTTTTTTCTAGTATCTTCCTTATTATTTTTAGTTTTTGTGTAAGCCAATCTCCATTAGATCGCTGGTTCTTTGCATCTTTTGTCAGTTCCTAATTTTGTCATCACTGATTATTTGTTGGATAATCCATGGCTTGTTCTTATGAAGTCCAACAACAACAATAGCCAAGTCTTTTTCAACTTGAAAGACGGGGTCAGTTACATGGATTAAATAACGCCCCAATATTGTGTCATAAATCATGTTTATAGACAAACTATTGGTCTCTAAATCCTTCTTAAGAAACAGCTTTGTGTACAATATTTTAGTATTTAAATCCAGATCCTTATGTTTATTGAAATAATTGCATGTATTTACTATCAGACCATGATAAAATTTCTTTTATCAAGGCATGTAAAATATACACTGCTGTACTTGTTATGGTTGGTTCCTTTATTTATGATTCAGGATTGCTTCGACGCCCAGCTGAGGTTCTTGGGCAAGTCCATGTTGCCACACGAATTCGACCTGTAGATGCTTTGTGGGCATTGGCTTACGGTGGTCCATTATCCTTGCTTCCCTTAGCAATTAGCAATGTACAGGAGGATACTCTAGAACCACGCCAGGGGAATATTTCTGTGTCTGTAGCTACTTCATCTCTGTCTGGTCCAATATTTCGAATTATATCAATGGCTATTCAACATCCGAGGAACAATGAGGAGTTGGCCCGTTGCAAAGGACCTGAGATTCTTTCAAAGATTTTAAATTACCTTCTCGAAACCCTGGCTTCATTTTGTGATGGAACACATGATGGTGTAGGTGATGAGGAACTTGTTGTTGCAGTTGTCTCACTTTGTCTATCTCAAAATATCAACCATACGCTCAAAGTGCGTCTCTTCGCCACACTTTTGCTGGATTTAAAAATTTGGAGTTTATGTAGTTACGGCATACAAAAGAAGCTGCTATCATCACTTGCCGACATGGTTTTTACTGAGTCGGTAGTGATGCGAGATGCCAATGCCGTTCAAATGCTTCTTGATGGCTGTAGAAGAAGCTATTGGACTGTTCCAGAAAAAGATTCAGTAAATAATTTTTATCTAACTGGATCAACAAGACCGATTGGTGAGGTCAATGCTTTGGTTGACGAGCTCTTGGTGGTAATTGAACTTCTAATAGTGGGTGCATCTCCTACATTGGCATCAGATGATGTTCGATGTTTACTTGGGTTTATGATTGATTGTCGACAACCTGGTCAGGTAAGAAATATGCTAATATGAAATACACAACATCTTATAATTCATATTTCTTATAATAAAAATATTCTGGTGTCACGTTTCTGCAGTTCTTGTCATATAATACAGAAATATTGTATTTCTTACTAACATCCTTTTAGGCCATTCTTGTTGAGCTTTTCCATATTCAAAAAGGACTTGCTTGAATTTCATGTTTCCGATGGTTTTTCCTTGTAATTTTTTTCCTTTGGTTTTATGTTTGAAGATTTTATCCTCTGTTTTCATTTTTGCTTTCTAATTTTAAAACTTTATGCCGTAAAAACAACTTATAAATTATTTTATAAAAATTTATTTAGTATTATTAAAATAAAGAAAAATAAATAAAACTAACAAAAATAGTAACAAAATAACAGAAAACATAGGCTAAGACCGTTATATTCAACACTCCTGCTCAAGCTGGTGCATATAAATTGTATGTACCAAGCTTGTTACAAATATAATCAACTGGATCCTCTTAAAGATTTAGTGAAAATATCTACTAATTGATCATTTAAATTAACGAACTCAGTCTTAATGTCTCCAGATGTAATTTTTTCTCGAACAATGACAATCAATTTCAATATGTTTAGTCCTCTCATAAAAGACGGGACTTGAGCTAATATGAAGAGCAGCCTGATTATCACATATGAGTGTCATTTGAGTGACCTCTCCAAATTGCAATTCTTTGAGTAATTGTTTGAGCCAAATAAGTTCACAGGCAGGTAAGGCCATGACTCTATATTCGGCTTCAACACTAGATCTTGCCACAACATGTTGTTTCTTACTCTTCTAAGATATCAAATTACCACCAATAGAAACACAACATCCGGAAGTAGATCTTTTATCTGTATTTGTATAACATACAACTCCAGTATGGTCATTATGACCATATAGCATGCCTTTTTCAGGAGAACCTTTAATGTACTTCAATATACGAGTAACTGCATTCAAATGATCAATATATGGAGAGTTAAGGAATTAACTCACCACACTAACCACAAAAGAAATATTAGGACAAGTAACAGTAAGATAGTTTAGTTTCCAACTAATCAGGATCTGAGAGGGCCCTGACTAGGTAGAAGTTTGACATTAGGATCCATGGGTGTGTCAACAAATTTAGAATTCATTAACCCAGTTTCTTCCAAAAGATCCAATGCATACTTTCTTTCAAGATAACAATATCATTATTGGATTGTGCTACCTCAATCCCCAAGAAATATCTAAGTTTACCAAGATCTTTGGTGTGAAAATGGTGACAAATATGCTGTTTAAGTTGAGAAATGCTATGGTGATCACTACCTGTAAAAACAATGTCATCAACCTATACAACTAGATAGATACACCCGTCATTCGAATGGCGATAAAAAACTGAATGATTTGCCTCATTGTGAGTCATACTAAATTCTTTAACAACACTACTACACTTTCCAAACCAGGTCCTGGGAGACTTTTTGAGACATATAAAGATTTGCGGCGACGACATACCAATTCAGAAGATTCCTCCTGAGCAACAAAACCTGAAGGATGCTCCATATAAATTTCTTCCTGCAAATCCCTTTTAAGAAAAACAGTTTTGACATCCAATTGATAAAGAGGCCACCTTTGAAGAGCTGTCATAGCTATAAATAGGCGAAGAGACGCCATTTTTGTCACTGGAGAAAAAGCATCACCATAGTCCAAATCAAAAATTTGAGTGTAGCCTTTATCCACAAGACGAGCTTTGAGACAATCAATAGTGCCATAAGAACCAACTTTGATAGCGAAAACCTACCTACAATCAACAACAAATTTCCCAAAGGATAAAGAAACGAGTTCCCAAGTTCCACTCTTAAGAGCACTGAGTTCATCAAGCATAACTTGATGCCAACTAGGATGGGCTAAAGCATCACCTACAAATTTTGGAATAGACACTGAAGAAATAGACGAAAGGCAAACATAAAAAGATTGAGATAGTCTATGATAGCTCAAGGCAGTATAATGTGGAGAGGGATTACGGGTAGAACGTATACCTTTACGAAGCACAATGGGAAGATCAGGTTCAACTGTCGGAGCTGGAGGGGGTGAAAGATCTGGACCAGAGGAGAATCACTTGGTAGACGATGGGAAGTTTGACGACGACTATAAACCTTAAGAGGTGCTGAAGGAGGCGATTCAGTAGGTACATTAGACATGACAGGAGAATCATAGACAACTGAAATATGTATTTGACTAGATTAAGATGTAAGAGGAGAAGATGAAGACTTAAAATAAAAAAGAAGATTCAGTAAAGGTGACATCTGCACATTAGACATGACAAGAGAATCACAGACAACTGGAATATGTATTTGACTAGATGAAGACGTAAGAGGAGAAGATAAAGACTTAAAATAAAAAAGAAGATTCAATAAAGGTGACATTTGCAGAAATGAAATAATGATTGAGGGTGAAAAACATGTATATCTTTTTTGAGATCCAGTGAACCCTAAAAAGACACATTTATGTGACTGAGCAGACAATTTATCAAGCACAGGACTAAAATTGTGAACAAAGCATGTAGACTCAAAAACTTTACGGGGTAAGAGATGGAGAGACTCATAAGGAAACAAAATAGAGTGAAAAATTTTATTTTCTAAAACTAAAGATGACATACGATTAATAAGATAACATGCACTAAGAATAACATCACCCCAAAAATATTGAGGAACATTACCATGAATTAAAAGAGTACGAGTAGTTTTAACAAGATGTCTATCTTTGCTCTCGGCCACCCCATTTTGTTGAGGTGTATAAGCACAAAAGGTTTGCTATGAGATTTCATAAAAGTGGTAAAAGACTGAGAAAGATACTCCTAAGCGGTATCACTCCGTAAGATTCGAATTGAAATACCAAATTAATTTTTAATTTCATTAAGAAAAGATTGAAATATTGAAAATAACTCATAACGATTTTTCATTAAAAATAACCAAGTACATCTTGAATAATTATCAATAAAAGTAACAAAATACTAAAATCCTAAATTAGACTTAATACGACTTGGTCCCCAAATCTCAGAGTGAACTAAGGAAAAAGGGGACGAAGCATGTTGGGAAACACTACTAGGAAAAGAACTGCAACTATGTTTTCCTAAAAGACACAACTCACAAGACAAATTGGACAACTTAGATAAACTTGGAACAAGTTGCTGCATCTTGGCAAGACTAGGATGTCCCAACTGAGCATGAAGGAGAGATGGAGAGTCCATGACCATGCCAACATGAGCAGACGTTCGTAAATAGTAAAGACCATGGGACTGACATCAGGTGCCAATCATCCTCCCCGAACTCCGGTCCTACAAACAAACAAAATCTTTGGCAAAAGAAATAATACAATCAAGAGAACGAGTGAGACGACTAATAGATAATAAATTAAAAGGTGGGAACATAAAGAACATTATCAATAGGCAAAGAAGGAAAAAGATGAACAGTACCAACACCATGAGATGAGACCTTAGAACCATTAGCCATGATAATGGAAGGTAAATGACCAGAGGTAGACAAAGAAGAAAAAAATGATTTATTACCAGTAATATGATCTGTGGCACCTGAGTCTAGAACTCAAGGACCAAGAGAATTGGAGTGGGTGAGCCCAACAAAAGAGATATTTGTATGTGCAAAAGATGCAGTGGAACCAGAATTCTGACGATCCTCATACCATTTAAGAAATTCATTAAAAATAGCAGGTGGACCTGAGGTATCAGATGAAGTAGGATCCATGGTAGATGGTGGAACAGGAACAGCTTGAACAACTGTAGCAGTTTTAAGAGGACGAACATGTAATTGCCCCAAAACTAAACCCTATTTTCTATATAAGATTGTATTCTCTAAATGTACTTCATGAGCCATTAACTATTAAAATACCTTACATTGTTGCATAACTAAACTAGCAAAAACTCTGGGTTATTGATATTTTGTATTCTGCTTTGTCCAAAAACAAGTAATCCACATCTTCTCTTTGGTTATGACTAATCTCAAGCTTAGTGGCTTATTTGGAAATTTGAACAATCTTACACTAATTTATTATGCTTTGGTTTACTTTTTAAAATCTCATTTATCAAAATTTAAAAAAAAAAATGTACTCTTACTTTTTTTCCAGATTGCTAGGGTGTTACACCTCGTCTACAGGTTGGTTGTGCAGCCTAATACAGCTAGGGCTCAGTCATTTGCAAAAGCATTCCTAGCATGTGGAGGGATAGAAACTCTTCTTGTTCTTCTTCAGAGGGAAGCTAAAGCTGGAGAAAGTGATGTTCTGGAATCGGCGCCAAAGAATCCTGAATTTAAAAAAAATGAAACTGATGGTAGCAGTGAAATCATAGAAACATGTCAGGATGATGAAGGATCTCAATATGCTGATAGTTGCAGTAACATTGGTCCTAGTTCTCCTGATGTGTATATTGAAGGGATGACACTTACCTCAGAAACCCCATCTGTCAAGAATTTGGGAGGCATAAGTCTATCCATCAGTGCTGACAGTGCTAGGAAAAATGTTTATAATGTTGATGAAAGTGATGGCATTGTTGTTGGGATTGTAGGTGTCTTAGGTGCTTTAATAGTTTCTGGGCATCTGAGGTATGGTTCCCGTGCTGGTCTTGATACAGCAAGCAACCTTTTGGGTGTTGGACTGCATGATGGAGGAAGTACAATGTTTGATGATAAGGTTTCTTTTCTTTTTTACGCCTTACAAAAGGCTTTCCAGGCAGCACCGGGTAGGCTAATGACAAACAATGTCTACACAGCTTTATTGACTGCCTCGGTATGACATACTCTCTCTACCTTTTTCCTAGTCCCTAGTCCATGCCAACGGAAGGATACCATTAGTGACAGTTAATTATATAGCAGTACAAAAATGGAAAATATCGTATTTATTGAAATGGACATGCTTTATTAGTATGAGCTTATTTTCTTTTGACCATTATAATCTTATAGTTTTTTTTTTTCTTTCTACGTGTGTAGATATTTAAGAATGTGTGTTTTTTTTTTTCAATATGAGAAAAAGTTATAGTTCTTCCAACTTAATTCTATATGATATAGTTCTTACATTCTTTGCTTTATATGTGTACTATCCATGTTATTTTCAATCTATGGCTATGCATTGTAGGTAACTTTGAGATAAAATGGGAAGAATCTTTTTTACATTTTGTTGAAAGAGAGAAATAGATGCAAGAGATGTTGAAACTGTGTATACATTACATGATAGCAAGAAATACGTACTAATTGTGATAAATACAAATAATTATAGGAAATTTCATATGAACATACATGATGTGATATGTTTTAATCAGATTCCAATAAATTGATTCTAGTTAGATATTTCTATAATTATGTTAAAATTGTGATTGTTATCGTGTTGTACAACTTTCATAAAAGTGCATTTTTGGGTGTATGTAACTAGCTTAAGGTGTGGGTGTTATAGGATAGTACTTTTCATATATATATATATATATATATATATATATATATATATATATATATATATATATATATATATATATATATATATATATATATATATATATATGTGTGTATATATA
>Ga0099825_1009030_pt1 | contig 11551 bp, 8 predicted proteins | sample SiratroredBW_FD_76838 | JGI IMG/M metagenome (GOLD analysis project Ga0099825, IMG submission 76838) | Root nodule microbial communities of legume samples collected from California, USA - Siratro red BW | ecosystem: Host-associated > Plants > Roots > Nodule | place: USA: California | collected...
AAAAAAGTATTGAGGGTTTTAGATGAAATGGGTAAAAAATAGGTTTCCCTTTTGTTTTTAATTTTAGTAAAAAAAAAAAAAAAAAAAAAAAAACAATGGATCAGATTGTAACACTGTGGGATCACACGACCACCAATCCTACTATTTTACTTTACAATCGCACTGATTCACCAGAAGCTTTAAGCTGAGATAAGGATTGCAAACCGTGGCAAAGATAGTAATATACTATGAGTTGACATGTGTTTTTAACTCAGATTTAATAAAATGCTGTAATGGATTTCCAGAGGATTCTGCAGGACCATCCATTTACAGTTCATATGACAAATATTATATTACAAATTCAACAAAATACTTTTGAAAGAAATTCTATATTCTTTACCTACCTGACGTTATGTATTCTCTCTTACCATGGTTTCTGCATGTCTCAATATTGTTTTGACTTTTAGATTAAGAAAGAGACATTGCTGGCCAATGATGAGTTGCAGCAGTTTCGGAATCATTCATCACAAATGGCAGCTTTGGATTTTATTGTTTCTGTAGCGAGTAACACCTTTATTCCAACATATTATGGTAACATGGCAAAACTTGTCGAAGGCCACCGCAGGTGTGCATGCACTCTCTTGCTACTTACAATTTGATTTATATTAGAAGGCCAAGGCAAGTAAACCACCATCTGGATCCCTAAAAGTGTATATAGCCCAAATGTTTTTGAAAAAAAATGGGACTGGAGTAATAATATCACATAATTTTAGGAACTAAATTAACAGGAAGTGATTAAGTTCAAGTACTTTAATGAAACAACTGGAAATTTCATATTTATTTGGAATTTCGATAGTTTCAGGGACTAATGTGCTAAGTCACACATTTTTCAGGAGTCAAAATGATGGTTTACTCACCTAAAGTGGCCTTGATAAAAATCCACAAAATAAATTCTAATTTGTCCTCCTGCAGATATTCTGGCTTTAAAAAGTCCATCTTATTGGATCGGAAAAAGCTTGTAGAATTGCTTGATATGCATCAAAATGGAACCTTTTCATGGAATGAGTTTGCAAATGCTGTGCGGAAGGTTCATGAAGGAAGAATGGGACAACCAACTCGTCGTAGAGTTGAAGCAGACAAGCCAAAGGAAGAAGATTATTTCTATGCCAACCCTTACGAGTGCCTCTGCGAGGGAACAAAGTGTGATGACTTGCTAGGTGCTCTTAACTCGAGTCAAATACAATGAATAGAAGCTGCATAATGTAAAAATGCTCCGTCCTTTCCAGTTAATTGCTCAAGTGCTGTACACATGATGATGGCCTTCTTAAATATATATGTACATCTTAAATATATATGTACACATGAATTTGTAGAGAACCATGGAAAAGAAAGTAACGAGGAGAAAAAGGAAGAAAAAAAAAATAGAAAGGGAAATATCTGCTTCTATTGAGGCAAGCAAAGATGTATCTTCAATTTCACTCTTAATTAATTAATTTATTTATTTATCCAAATTTGAGTTCAGTATCGCTATATAACAATTTTTCATACGCATTCTAGAAGTTCACTGCATCTTCCTCTTTACAAACAACAATCAAGTAATAGGTTGTAATAAACGGGGGCGAGTCAAAAACTTGATTATGATACTCTTCAAAGATAAATTGGATGGATGCCATGGATTAGTCTTGGAAGCCTCCTTCTGTGATCTACCAAGAGTTTATGTTTTCTCGTCCTTTGGAAATGGAGACAAGAGCGTTTCCTTAACGGTTGCAATGCTTCTGATTCTTCCTCCTAAAAGAATTTTCCAAGGTCCCCAAGGATATCACCAGTTTCCCCGCAAAGTCCAAGGTCCTTGAGCCTCCTTTCTTGATAATATTCTAACTGGGCCAGTTCCAATTCTTTCTCCTTAAATATCTCGTCAATTTGCTGCAGGAGCTGCTTCTCCCCTTCTCTAATTCCCACTGCTATAGCAAGCCTGTAATCTAGCTTTGCTGCTTTCAACTTTTGATCCTGCCATTCACGTGCTTTGTTAGTCATTTGTTTAGCTCAATCAGCATCAAAATTTTCCCAATTTAGGTTCCTTTCGATTGGGACGAAAGAAAGTGATATGAGAAAAAAAAAATGAATATGAATTGGGGAGAAAATCTAAGTATAGAAAAGTTCAAAATTTTGTTTCTAAAAGACAGTTTTTTTGTTCCTTTTCCTACCACATTCTTTCCCATCAAACAAATGAAAATGCTTTGTAATCCATATTTTTTCTCCTCTCTTCCACACACACATGTGCACTCTAAGATGTCATGTGGTTCCTCTAGAGGGCCAGTTACATTAACCAAACCTCGTGATGCGGATATAATGACACCTTATACGGTTTCAGGTATCCTATAAATGGGATATATAGATACTTTATACCTATAAACTAGAGGCAATGTTTTAGTGTGCATGGTTTTCCTCCCCTAAATTAGTATACAAATCATACATACCTCTTCAATGGTTGTATGAAAACCAGCAAGGGCAATTTTGCAGGACTCTCTAATCACTCTGCATATTAGCTCCTCATTGTCACGGCTCACAGGCAATTCAAGATGACCCCAAATGGAATTTCTAAATATTGACTCCAAAAGGAAAGCATCAGTGCCCCCAAGAGCTACTAGTCTCAGATATGGAAGCAGCCCCGGTGGAAGTGGGCGATTGTAGAAGATGTCAAAGTATGCCGTCTCACCAAAACCATTGGACTCAGCAATGTCTACTTTGTCACCAAAAAAGGGGTCTAACTCAGATATCTGCAGTACCAAGGTATATGCATTCCGCTCTGCATTTGGTTCAATGAAACCGTAGTCCAGAGCCAGCTCAGCATTGCTTTTATTCAAATCATATTGGATATACACCTACAGTAAAAAGTTCCTTCCATTGTTATGTGTAAGTATAGTACGATTGTATTTTATGTCACCAACTGCACGGATTGTTCTTCTAAATACAACATGGACAAAGTTCTCCTTAAGGACTTGTACAAAGTAAAAATAAAAAGAAAAAATGAAATGAAATTCTCATAAGCTATTATTAGCTTATACAACAAGTAAAACATTAAAAATGTAAAGAAACTAATCAGAGAAGTTTCACAATTTGTTCATGCATAAGCAAATTTTAACTTATGGAGAAGTTCATTTCATTTCTTATCTTTTTCTCTTAAAAGTTCTTACGGAAAAGGTTTTTCAAACATGTCCTAGTTCGTAACACACATTCCTTTTTTTCTTTGATTAGTAAGAGCTGCTTGCTAGTTCATGTATAAGCTTCTTAGACACTATTATGCTCCTATCGGCTAAAACTCCTTCCATGGACATTGATGCATTTATTATTAAAGGATATATTGTGTATAAATGGAACGTGAGAAGAGAAAAAAAATCAGAGGCAAGGGCACTTTACCTGATCCCCAGCCTTGAGAGAAAGAGGGCTCCTCAGGGAAAATAGGTAATCCCAAGAGAAAAGACCTGCTGCTCCTTTAATTTCATAAGCATGATCTTCTGTAGTTACTCTGGCACTATGGTTTATCTGATCAAGAAATTGAATTTGGAAAATACAATATCAGACACAAAACAAGTAAAGTGTGTACTTAAGGAGTAAAACTTGTTATTCCTGTAAGAGAGAAAATGAAAAGGACCTTACCAAGTCAGCAAATGGAATCACAACTAGATTTTCATTGCGAAGGCGAGAAAATGCCCTTGATCTTAGAATTCCAAATGCCCAGAAAAAGTCATCAATTGTAATAGGAGAAGGGAAAAGCTTTCTATTAGGGAGTATAATTTCTTCTTCCAGTCTCATAAACTCCTTCTTTACATACTCTTTCACACTCAGTGTTGTGTTCAGAAGTTGAGTCCCTACACAAATCAGTTCAATCAGTAGTACTGAAAACCTCAGCACAAAACAAGCATTTCCAAAGGTAACTACTCCAAAGCACAATCTTTCCACCATTTATTTACATCCTTTTGCATTAAAACATTGACACAACTAAGTAACTAACTAACCTTGTAGCTCTGAGAGCTCCTCCTCTGACCTGCACTGGAATAACCAATTACCAACTAAATCAACCAACCATATGAAAACAACCAAAATCCCCATTAAGCATGTTAAACAAGCAAACCAAAAGAAACCCACCAATATATAGTAGAGTCAGTTTCCTTGGGCAGAACACCGAAGTAGTGCTTCCAAAGAGAATCATCCTTTGACCTCTCTCTTATCAGAAACAACGCAACAGCCAACCAAGGCTTCAATCCACTACACACTTTCCCAATCTCTGAAGCTGCCACTGCATCAGGGTTAATCCACAGCCTCTTGGGCACCTGTAACACAACCTCATTCCTAGAAATGTCTTTGAGTGCAACCAGTCCTAGGCCTTCTGCCACCACACCAGGCTTCACTGGTGTTTTGCCAGAGACAACACCCTCTTCCTTGAGCCACTTCCAGAAAGTGTCAACTGCTGGAGACACTGATATCTCAGATCCCAGAGAAGCTACAAATTTGGCAGAGAGTGGCCTTTTCAGGTGCAGAGGAGACCCTTTGGCTGCAAAGGGGAAGAAGTTTCTGCCTTGAAAAAGAGAAGCAGAACCTGAACACGCAGAAAAGACACTAGCCATTTTTCTCTGCTTACTGCTTTTGTATATTGTGGTGTATTCTGCTATGTTGTGTTTCTAAGATGAGAGACTTCGATCCCTCCGACTTCGATCCCTCCGACTTTGTGGATAAGATTCTTTCTATCTTGCTGCTATCACCTCTTTTTATTGCTTTTTCTTTTTTTGGCCTAATACATATTCAACAGTTTTATTTATCCCGTATCATAGACTAACCCCTTTTGCTTTAAACAGATTATTGGTTGGTTAAATATAATTACAAAATTTAATATGTAAATCTTTAAATTGTTATATAAAATTATTTTGAAAAATATGTTTGAAATTCTTATAATATACTTATCATTTTATTTTAGCCCTTCAATTTCTTCTAAATAGTCCCTACAATATTCAATTTCTTTTGGCATTATTCTGTCCTGTTACTTTGTGGCTTTTAATTATGGAGGTGAATAATGAGTTAGAAACTAAAATAAAAAGGTAGGGAAACTAAAATAAAATGAGATATATTTACAAGGAATAAACTAAAATTTGTATAAAATAATATGATAGGTCAAAGTAATAGTCAATTGAAACTTAATAGTGCTAACAACTAACAAAAGGTTGAAAATGGCTGTTCAAAGAAATAGTTTAAACATGTTAAGATAGAATAAGTATATTATAGGAGCTAATAGTGTTTAATTCTTAATTTTTAATTATTGATTACTTTAACAAAATTAATATTGAAATTGAATTCAAAGTCAGAGAAAAAAATATATTAAAAGAAATTATATATATAAAAGGATAGGCCTAAAATATATTTGTTTTTTTTTTCGTAATCCACCTTGGGCCTGTGACTAACCCACTTGAATGTGCAAGACAAAATATAGGCAATTGTTTTCTACACTCCCACATTTGTTTCCTGCACCCCATCACATTTTGGAAATACCACTATTACCACTTGACAGATTATTGAAAGGAAGGAGGAGTTGTGGTGGTTGGACTGTTTCGAGTTGTGTGGTAGCCGGTTCGTGATGCAGTGTAGAGTTTTTTGGCAAGGGGTGTTCTTGGTGACTGGAGGTGAGTGACTTTTGGTTTAAGCGTTTTGGTTTCGTATGTAGGATAAGACATTTTAGAAATTGGTTTCTGAAAATGGCTTGCAGAAAATGAATTCCGGAAGCCGATGAGAGGTGCCCGAAAATATTTACGGAAAATATTTTTTGTAGTTGGTTTTTAACTTTGGAAAAATATTTTTCAGAATTCAAAAATAACTTTTGAAAAACGTTTTTCCTAATGTAAAATTGATTTTCTAAAAACGTTTTCCGAAATATATTTTCGGAAAGGATATTTTTAAAAGTCAATTATGTATTTTAAAAAAATACATTCTAAAAGTCATTTTTAAATTCTAAAAACCCTTTTCCCAAAATGCTTTTTGCACCCTCAAAATTAATTCTAAAAACCAAATTCGGAAGTCATTTTTTTACCCGTTTATTTTGGAAGCCATTTTTACATTCTCAAGAGTAACTTTAGTATTTTAAAAATATAATGGAGTGTAAAGAGCAAATGAGGGGTACAGAAAGCAATTGCCTAAAATATAGTGTTTTAAGATGAATTTGGTTTGAACTTCGTGATAAAGGTAAGTTGTGAACCACTTGGTGATAAATGTAAGGTTTGCTCGATATGTGCAAGCAAAACTTTGCTGTCCTATATTGATAAGTCACATGAGACTACTAATTATCGATCAAGTTTTTGTCGTTTTTGACTTGGTATGGTACTTAGTATGAAGAGGATGATTGTGGATTTGTTCACGAGCTTGAACATTAGGTTAATAATTGAGTTGATTTCGTTAACACTAAGTTATGTTTGAAATGTATAAGTTGTAATTGATTTGCGACTTACGTTTTTGTGTGTAATTCTTTATTAATCAACATTCTGATATTAATATATAATGTTGCAAGTTCAATTTAACATTATTTTATGAAAATCTATATATAGCTGTCTTCAGTTGAAAGACATTAATTATTTTTAAATTGTAATATCTTATTATGAAATTGTAAAAGCTCATTTTCGTCATTGCATTCATGCATATGCTTGTCATTTTTTCTTTTTACATCTTTTCGCATAATACTTGGGATTTTCTACAAATTGAAAATTAATGATTCATTGTAAAATTTGTCTTTAATTAGTCTTATGATGTCATTATAAAATATATTATATTAAACATAATAAAAGATGATAGGTTTATAAGATATGTAGTTAGATTTGGAATATAATAGAAGGATATTGATACAATTTGTCTGACATATTGTATTTTTAAACGACTAAAAGAATTATATATGTATCATATCTTTAATTTATGTATGTTATAATGAACGATGGATAAATACTTTACCTAAAGGAGAATGTTGATGTTGAGTATATTTAATTCATATTTTATGCTTAACCTTTAATTGGCCGCCATTGGCAGTTCTTGCACAGATGTGGCCATTAATACTGACGGAAGAGAACTGAATTCAATATAATTATGCACTCTATTTGCAGATTTGATAGGACTAGTCATCTGTATAATCAATTATCAGAAGTTGATACTAATGCCATCTATTGTATACATTATATTTATAACCAGTTTAAAAGTACGAATTTACAACTAATATTCATACAGTACAATCTTTATTTTTAAAACCATTTTAATTAATTTACATTTTAAAAGGTTCATTTGACCAGTTGAAAACAATATTTATTAATTATTTATATTATTGTCCCAACGCCATCCTTATATATTTAAGTTAAAGTAGTTAAAAGAACTTTGGTATCTGCAAATATTTGTATATTTTTTTTTTGTAATTTATTTCAAATATTTTACTAAAAACAGTTTAGAAAAAAATTAAAATACTTTATTTAATGATATAGGGGTCTTATGAAAAGTCACAGATAACTTTTTAACAAAAATATTGTACATAAAAATAGTAAAAATTAAATTAAACTTTTATTTATATAAATTAAATTAAACTATATATAAATTATTTTTTACACGTTTTACTTCTTAATACACCCTTTAATTTATATAAGTATTATTTTATTTATTTTATTATATATTCTCTTCCTCTTTTAAATAACCATCAAATATATTTCTCTCTATTCAGATTTATTTGTTTTTCTTTGTCAGCATTCAGATCTATTTGTTATTTATAACTTTGACGTCCTTTACTTTTTCACATTTCATTACATTTTTAATCAATTATTACAAATGTCTTTGATTTTAAATTTAAATTTCTTAAATAATATCTTAAATTTAAACAAAACAACATAAAAATAAATAAATGTTGAAATAGTATATTAAATTTTAAATTGATACACACATATATATAATATAAATGATTACATCAATTAAATTTTAACTCAATAAGATAAAATAGTATAAGAACAATGCAAACATATAAAAAGTATGAGAAAAAACATTATTGAGATGGGCAGAAATATGTTTTCTTATAGTCTTTTATAAAAAAAAATAAAAAATTAACCAATGTTTTGTAGATATTAATAAGTAAGATCTAATTTTATATCTCAAACAAATGTTTAATTTGACTTGCTTATTAGATATAATCTAAACTTCTTTTCATTAGATGGTAGCATTTGAAAAGAGAGTTGGGTGTTATGTAATGTTATGAAGTTTGATTTGGACCATCTCTAATAATAAAAAACGTTCATGTCTGAGAAACTTTAATGGATGTGGGTCAAGATTCAAGCTTCACAGTGACACTTATGCAGAAAGTGGTGTCCGTTGTAGCAAACTCTGCCAGAAGAAACCCACCTTCACTTTTCGTACCACTCACCACCATTATTTATTCTCACCAAATTTCAACATTTATTACAGATGTCTTGTTTTAGCTCTAACAAACAAATTAGAGAAAGGAACCCTACAAACACAAATGAACAGGGCTTGATGTACAACATGCATGAGTTGTAAAGTAAATCCAGAAGAAAACAAACACATTAATGACATTTACGTAACAGAGAAAGCTGATAACATTTTTTAAGAAACCACGTCACACCATTTAATGTTTTCCAACATGCTTCCTGATTTCTGGATATTTCAAAATGTAACTCACCTGTCAAGCTATTTATCAATAAAATTATTTTTAATTTTTATTTAACATTAATATATTTTATATTTTTAGAAATTAAAATAATTAGTAAACGTTGGCGCAGGTCTAAGGTGATACAAAGTAAAAGAATCACCAATACCTGTATCAACTTTGATTTTTTTAGTCTAAATTAATAATTTCAAAATTGAATATTGAATAGTAAATTAGGAATAAACAAAAACTAAATTAGTTTAGTTATCAACTAAATAGTTTGCACATGTGCATCCTAACATGTAATTTGATTTTGTTTTTCAAAATTCAAAATCATGGATACCTCTAATTTTTGTTTTTACCTGTGAATATTGTGAACCTGCCCCGAATAGAACATTAGGTAAAAGATTTTGGCCGTGAATTAATTCCTTTAAAATCAACTGTGCTTTATTATTCAAATTGAAATTATATACGGTAACCAAGACTTTTCAACAACTGTGCTTTAACCAATGGCGTAGTCTACTACATCTAACCTCTATATTTACTTCTAGGTTAATTTAATCAACAAATTCTGAATTATTTAAAATTTTAATCAAGTTTCTAAATTAAAAAGATATATACTAATTTTTAAACAAAAAAACCATAATATGAATTATCACCACAAACTATAACATTCGATCACACGAAGTTGAGCCCCAGGCATTGGTTTACATGACACAAAAGCCTCACTGTATACAGAAAGTGAGGTGTATGTGTGCCACTCAAAGTACAAAAAGAAACACAACCTAACCAATTATTAATGCCTGTATAGGACAACGTGGACTCCACCTTCCGTAATAAAAACTTTGCTCTATGATTTCCACTTTGCAAAGATGATCAGAAGCCTCGAAGGAAACACTTTTTTGTTCTCTTTTGCCAGTTGGTGTCATCCATTAGTTCCTCATAACTTCCCATCACTCTTCAAACTTCCAAGCTAGAATCAAGATTGCACAAAGAAGCCAAAAAAATGAAGTTTGGGAAGGAATTTGCTGCACAAATGGTACCAGAATGGGAGCAAGCATACATGGATTATGGCTACCTAAAATCCCTCTTGAAAGAAATCATACTTCACAACCAAAGAAACAAGCCTCATCATTCCAGTGCCACCCCATCAGGTCTAAAGAGAAAGTTATCACTCTACAGAACTTTCAGTGGCCTCACACAGAGACACTACCAACCCTTGAGCCCGGAGCAGGATATTGAGAACCAACCCATTTTGGTGCACTCAGTGGTGCGAGATGGTCATGAAAAATATGAAACTACCTTTCTTATGGCCACAGAAGAAGGTGGAGAGTACGAGCTGGTGTACTTTAGGAGACTTGATGATGAGTTCAACAAAGTGGTGAGGTTCTATAGGTCCAAAGTTGAAGAAGTAATGAAGGAAGCTGCTGAGTTGAACAAGCAAATGGATGCTTTGGTAGCATTCAGGGTAAAAGTTGAGAATCCAACTGAGTCATTTGATTGTTCAGTTGAGATGACTCGTCTTGCTTCTGATGTGTCTGCTTCAACCACAGTTTTGCATGCTAATACACCAAGAGGGGTCCAGCTCAACAGTAAGTTTTCAGCTCATGCTTCTTCAGTTTCAGTTTAGAGTCTTGTAGATTGTTTCCCCATACAATTTTTAACCTTATGTGAGTATGTGTGTTCTAGTTACAATCTCAATCACGGTTTACTTTACTGTTTGAACAATTCTTTTGAACCAATCTTGGCTTCACAGGAGTTAAATTCTAGAATTTAAGTGTTTAGAGAGTAAAGTTAGTGGTTTCAATTTTCAGTTTAAAGGTGAAAAAAGAAGTAATCTTTGTTACTAAAATATAACTATTTTTCCTTACTTGAGAGCAGACAAGTTATCAAATCCCTTAAAATGTATTTTTAGCACTTGAGTATTTGCGCATAGTTGTAGAAAAATCAGTGATTTTATGTTGGTAGGGGTAACTTATAGTTATCACTTATGTGTGGACTATGTTTAAAAAAAGTACTGGTCAATCTTATCTGATTGCTGTTGGGACACATCCATTATTGTTTACATTGCATTTTTTATTACCTGTCTTAATATATATAATTTTTATTTTATGTGACTTTATTTATTATATAAAAATAATAAGTATTCATAATACATTATATTAAATTGCATTATAATAAAAAGATTTAATTAGTCAAATATTCTAAACAGCTGAATTATAAGAATATGAACACTTTTTTTTTAATTTATTTTTGTTAATTTCTGTTTTGTTTTGTTTTTCGACTGTACTTTTGTTTTTTATTTTCATTATAAATAATTTATGTATATATCAAATACAAAATTTTATTCTATATTATTATAAATAAAGATAAAATAAGATAGGATAAAGCAAACCGTACAAAGAGCTGAACAACTCGCTCTTGTAGGAGAGACCAAGTCCTATAGTTTGATAGTTTTCCTATCTGCCATGGTATATGCTAACACTTAAAGGCTCATTTAAGATGGATAGTAAACAATTGAACTAATTTGATTAAAGCAATGACTCCTATGACTCATTGTAAATTATAAAATATATAAAAATATAAATGTGATAAAATAGATGAAAGGAACAACTTATAGAGAAAGGGACAATTCACAGACATTCCACCCAATGATTCCCTTTCATGAATCCTTATATATATATATATATATTTTGTTACTCCCAAAGATAATCCTTCACTGTAGAGTTAGTTCTTTTCTGCCTTACACTTTTTTTTTTTTTTTTTTTTTACTTTTTTTTTTTTTTTTTTCTTTTTTTTTTCATTTTTTTTTTTGATTTTCTTTTTTTTTTTTTTTTCTATTTTCCTTTTATCTTTTCGTCTCTTTCTTTTTTTCTCTCTTTTCTCTTTTTTTTTATTTTCTAT
>Ga0099825_1009031_pt1 | contig 11549 bp, 5 predicted proteins | sample SiratroredBW_FD_76838 | JGI IMG/M metagenome (GOLD analysis project Ga0099825, IMG submission 76838) | Root nodule microbial communities of legume samples collected from California, USA - Siratro red BW | ecosystem: Host-associated > Plants > Roots > Nodule | place: USA: California | collected...
ATATACAAATCATTTTAACTTAGTTTCCAGTTTCGTTAATGCGCAGGATCCAAACAGAGCGTGTCGCAGAAAACACGAAGTTCACGAATGAAGTTCGTGAATAAACTTAAAATCTAGAACTAAAACTTCTCTCGGAGCGAAGGAATCAAATGAGGGTTCTACGAGAAGCAATGGACTGAATTAAACGAATCGTAATTGAAATGTGTGAATCAGTGCGAGAGGAGTGACCTTGAATGAAGAAGAGGGGGAGGAAAGACGGAGATGGAGGAGAGATCGCAGGCTTTGTTGATCTTCATTTTCGTGTCGAATCGGAGATGAAACGGTTTCTAGTTCGTCGTCGTCGGAATCTGCATAAACGGCACGCGTTTGGATTTTGTCAGAGAGCAAGAGAAAGAAGATGAAACCGGAGGATTGAAAATAAAGGCGGGAATATGGGATTTAAAGACTGGAGAGACGGTTGGTTGAATTTGGTTTAGGCTGGTATTTATAGTAATGGAACAGGTTTAGATAGAAACGGGCCGGGTCGCGGGCCAGTTCTTCTTTCAAAGGACAGCTTCTTCCTACACCTCTTAACCCTTCTCGAGACACCTCCAAAACTTGAAAAAAATAACAACTCTCTCTTAATGAAATTACAATTTTGTCCTTTAGTTAAAGAAATCGTAGAAGTGGGAGATGAGGGGTCGACGGACGGTGGTGCTTGAAGGTGATGAAGTGCCTGATTAGTGTCCTTCTGCCATAGCGTGAGTTGGCAACGGGCAAAAGAGTGCGGCAGTACGATAAAGCAGTAGTGGCACAACATTCGTTTGAAATGAATTGCAAAACGACGTATTTCGTAATTATTCTTCAGATCTGGAGGACAGTTGCCGAATGCGTCATTCCGCAACTCATTTCACTAAAAAAGAAACCCACCCCCAAATCGCAAACCTAACAAAATCTCTTCAAATCTTATTAATCCTTCAATATATCATGCATATCTTAAATAATAGTCAAATGTGATGTTATTAAAAGATAACGGAATGAAACCGGTAAAAAAAAATGTAAAACGGAACAATAGGGTCCTTGGAGATGCCAACGAAAAACGAGAATGATTGTTGTAAGAGGAGAAGATGTTATGAAGTTTTGGAGTGAAAGGTATAATCTTCTTCACAATATTATAGTAAGAATATTTTAGTCTGTTTGATGAAATTTGGAGCTGGTCAAAAAGTACTTGGAGGTGCAGGAAGAAGCACTTTTTAGAAAGATTTTCACAATTCTGTTTAGACTTTTACTTAATGTACCCCGCTTTTTCACCAAAATTTTCAAATTAACTCCTTTACCCGTTTTTATATGTTCTAGAAATTTTGAGAACATACTTTTCTTTTCTAGGATTCATAAAATATGTTTTGGAATACGTTTTTTAAAATAGAATAAAATTTTTGAAATAAGATTTGTCGAATAAAATTGTTAGATGTATGAAATACATTTCGAAATAAATTTTCTAAAACATATATAATACTTTACAGAATATTTTTTCTAGTCTTCAAAATGAGATTTACTTTTATTCTTCCTTATCTAATTACAATGTTCTCCTTCTCTTCTTCTTTTATAGCGGTGATAGTATAATAATAAGGGAGAATTAAGTTATTTCACTTAATTATGAAACCCAGGTTAAAAATGAGGGTACAAGAGGTAAAAGTCTAATGATTATCCTGATTTTGGATGAGAACAAGAAAACGTAGAAAAAAATATAAATAATTAATATTTTCTTTTATAGCTTAAATATTTGTTAAAAATTTAAGATAAGCTGAAGGTTCACTGATGAATAACATGAATAATATATCAATAAAAATATTTATTTATCAAATATTGATGTTTAGATTAATTTGTTCAGGAATAATTTAGGCTGAATTTCTCTGTGTTTCCTACAATATTTATTTCATTTAATGAATTTATGGAGGTATTTTAAAAGTGAGTCAATACTGAAAGCTACGTGATGTAGTGACTACATCTGTCTGCATGTTGAGGAAGAAAATGATAGTGTGGCCTGCTAGTACCTTCCTCCTCATATTCCCTCGCATATCCTTTTACACCCTTCTCTAGGGCTGCAATTCCATTTATATAATTAAACTATACCTATCAATGCATGACAGTGATATTTTATCTTGTCTTTATTATTATTATTTTTATGCTTTACTTTTTATTTCCTTCACCTATGAAAAGTCATACTTTGTCGGTTATTATATAAAATCTAATAAATTTATCGTATATGAAAATTTGTAATTTAATAATAATAATATATTGATCTCTTACAAATAGTCTAGGCATTTTTTTTTCAATCACAAATTATACAAGTGTATTAAGTTTTTTGATTTGATTGATATAAACAATTGGTTTGATGATTATTTTTACATCACTCATCCTCCTAATATTTGGCCAAGATATTCTTAGAGACATCGCCACCACAATATAGCTCTATCATGCCATGATATCCATGATGTGAACTTGTTTTAAAGATTTGTCCGATCACAGAGAAATATAATAGTGTTTACATTACAATATTTCGATGTTAAATGTGAAATTTAAAAAAATCTATTTATATGAAATCTATATTAAAATAATACTTTTATTATAGTTTCTTAAAAATTTCTTTAGTTTTAAAAAACTTGTTTATATTAAAATAAAATGTTTATTGATAAAAAGAAAAATTCTTCTAAAAGAACTTTCACTAGAGATGTTATTTTATAAGAAACTCTCTTCAATATTAAGAAACCCATATGTTTAGACCCATAAGTCTTTATTAATAAAAAAATTCCTGTAAAAATATTTTATAAACCACTATCATGTAAAAGATGCTTCAACAGTGTAGCAATATATAAAGAGATATACTTTTTTTTGTGTAAATTCTTTTGTGTAGAATGAAATTGTGGAAATGCACTGCAATTATCAAATTGTGTGTATTGACCAACTATGAAATGTGCCCATATGTACTTGCAATTTTTTTTTTTTACATGGAACAACTCTTTCACTATGAGACCAAGATCCTTAAAAAAATACAAAGTATCGATAGTGTACTTGAACTAGATAACGATACTTAGCATATGTATTCCAAGAGTATCTTATACTTTTTTGTTTAATTTTAATTTCTTCTCTTGAATATAGTTTAGATATTTTCAAATGCTTACTAAAAAAGTATTAGTAAACGACTACATGAACTAAAATATATCTAAACTCAAATATTGAATATAATTTAGTATACTCTGGTTTGAAATTTGGAGAAATATATCTTATAGTTTTTGTTTGAGTTTAATTTTCATGTATTATCTCTGCAACATTTCATAATTTTCATTTTCTAATTTTCAAAGTGGAGACATCCTTAATTACATTGTTAATGCATGGAAATTAAATGCTTACTTTAATGCTTGCTTTAGATTGGATAGCTGTGGAGTCATGTTAATGAAAGCAAGAGAAGATGGTTTTGTTAACATTAAAAGGGAGACGTCCATCTTTAGTCTTTGTTAATTATTATTATTATTATTATTTTTATAATTTAATATGCCCTTATGTACTTTGTCTCATGATACAGCATTTTTTCTATTGTACTACTATTGACCACTTTAATTAATGATTTTCACCGGTAACACCCTCATAAGTTTGGGGTTCTCGAGTGATTAATTATTTGTCTGAAACTTAGTTAAATTTAAAATTTATCACTCCTTTACGAAAGGCAAACTCATTAAGTTGGTATGTGCCTTGATTTTTTTGAAAATGTGACTATTTTTCTAATGGTTGTGTGTATTTTGTATTAAATTTTGTTATGATATTTTGCGTATTTTGATAGATAACATAACAAAAATAAAAATATAAGTGATAAAAAATTAATAGTTGAACAATAAAAGGAAAACTAGAGATAAGTTCTTCATTTAGTAAAAAATACTTGTTTAATCTATGAGTGATTTAGTAAAAAATACACTTTTAACGGATGAGTTAAAATCGGTAATGATCTGAACAATTAAGTCAATAGTAACTTATGTCAAGAATATTTAGAAAATCTACGAGATCAAAAATTATATTTAGAAAATCTACGAGATCAACAATTACTAAACGTGTATTACACAATATTAATTTACCTAATTGGACTTAACTAGTTTGGTTAATATAGTCTGTTATGATAAATAAACTAATATAAATTATTCTTTGTAATTTTTTTTTTTATCTTGTTTTATATTTTATGTTATTACTCTATATTAACTTAAGAAGAAAAAATAATGTGTGAAAGCTTACTCAAATTCTTTATTGAACACTTTTAAACTAAGTATTTGATCTAAAGTTAAAATTATGATCTAATTGCTTTCAAAATAAACATGATATATATTAATAAAATAATTTAGTTAATTTATAAATCTATATCTGGTTTGATTTTTTTTTAAGTTAAAGAATTAAAAATAAATTTAACATTTTAAACATATTTGTCTAATCATATATTTGTTATAAGTTTACTTATAAATGTTTTGTATTCCATCAAACAAAACCAATTAAAAAGTATTTATAAAAAAATATATATCTTTAAGTTATTTTTTTAATTAAATCTTCTCAAATCAAAATTTCTAATAAATACTGACACTCTGATGAAGGATTAATATTCTAATTATTAATCATGATATTAGAAAGAGATTTTTGTCCAAAAATTAACTTTCTTAGCCACAATTATTAATTCATGTTAGAATTATTAATTCGTTGAAATTATATGTGTATCTTACACTTTCAATAAATTAATAACTCTCATATTAATTAATAATAGCTAAAACACAACTAATTTCAATGAATTAATAATTCTGATATTAATTAATAGTTATGACTAACAAGGTTTTCAACAAATGTTATGGCCTAATTCCTTTACTATTCTCTAACTAAATTTTAGAGGATTAAAAGATAAAGAAAACTTAAATATATGCCACTTTAAAATTAACCTATTTTCTTTTTCACTTTCTTTCAAACGGAAAACGTTCCTGTACCTTCTTGAATCTTTATGAGGAAGTTTAGATTCCATATCAACAAACTATCGCTGGCATGAAAACTATGTTTAACCCCCTGGGTCCAATCAACTACTAATTTATAAGGACCAAGTTTGCAATAACTGATTCTAGATTAAATTAGGTTCCTTGAATAATCTCGTGTCGGTGTGAGAAAATGTCCAATAGATGATAATTAAAACAATAATTATAATTATGCAAACAAAATTAGTGTTAACCCCATGAGTTAAACAAAGTTGGGCGGCAAAACAGAAACATAAAGTTTTTATTGTGGGAATTTTACCTAAACCATCATTTTATTCTCTAAAAATACATGACGCTGTGTTAAAATGCGAATTAAATAATTTTATATCCAGTATAATTCATTGTTATTTTATCTTAAAATATATATTGACATTATAACTCAAACTCGCAATTAAAAAAAAATAACTAATGTGACTAATAGATTGTAATTTCACGGATAAATTATTCAAGGACTTTCTGTAACTCACATGTCCTTTTCATCTGCCTTTCTGTCATTCTGTGTAGACTTTTATGGTCATTTTTGGTAAGGCATGCATGAAATTCGATAAGGGTGGGGCACGTACCAATGGAAATCAAATTCTCCTATATATTTCAGCATTAAATCTATTTCACAAAAAAAAAATGGCAAAATTTTATCAAGTGAGAATGTGCCACCATTATTTATTAGAATAAATATGTTGACCATTTATGTTCAGAATTTGATTTTTGAAAATTCAAATTCATATAGTAATAAAAAATAGTATTAATTTCAGAAAATTGACTGAAATTCACTTCTTGAGGAATTAAACTTTTAATCATGAACAATGTTATAAGATATTAGAAATCCATATAAAATTTGGTTTTTGGAAAATAAAATTCTCAACTATATTGTCGAATGTGAGAAATCCACTCGAAATTTAATTTCTCTAGAACTAAATTTTGGTGAGATTTTACAGTTTTTTTTTACAAAAATTAATAAGAAATAAAAAACTTAGAAAAAATTGACCAAAATTTGACTCCCCATAGACAAATTTCAAACAAATTCTTTACATTGATGACACTGTTCTAAGTTATAAAATTATTTTTTAATAATGGAATTCTCAACCTCACGAATAAATAAGTCTATTATAATATAAAGTTCATTTTCATACTTTTTAATAGATTTACTGTAGAAAAAATTTATTATGAGAAAGTTGTATTATCTACTCATTTTCTTATAATAATTTAGAAATTAAAGATGTGTAATGACTATAAATGATTGCTAGACCATTACATTTTCAAGAGTTTATGAAAAAAGATTTCATCCAGAAAAATAGATATATGGAGAAGAGGATATATAATGCCAAAATGCTTCTTAAGATAACAACATTCATTTAAGACAAAAAGAAGGTTGCAATATACCAAAATATCCATAAGATGATAAAGCACACCTCACAACTTCATAGAAGGATCTTCAAGTTTAATGAAGATTAAATTGGGATCTAAAGAAACCTTATGTAAAACACTTAGAGTATTTATCCAACTACCTAAGAGAGTAAGTCCAACCATTATATCCATCAAAAGACATAACCTTTCCTAGATAGTTATATTATCTAAATTAGAAGAGAAATATTTGTCATCAGACACAATCCTTCTTAGTTATAAGACCTAATGACCAATAGATAATAAGAGACCAAACCTTCAAGATCTTAGCTAGTAGTGGCTATTTGGCAAAGATAATACTCGATTCAAATAGGAGTGACTCGAGTAAAGAATACTCATTGACGAGGTCAGCTAAGAATAGTTACGATCCAAAAAAATATTTGATTAGCTATGAGTGGCTAGGTGTAAAGAATACCCAGGATTAGCTAAGAGTGACTTGAGAAAAGAATACTTAAGGGGTTAGTAAGGAGTGACTACAGGTCAAAAGAATGCTTAGTTAAGTTAATAGTGACTTGTGTCAAGAATACTCAATTAAGTCAGGAGTTACTTATGTCAAGAATACTCAAGGGGTTTATGAGACCAAAGAATACTCAACCTGTACTGCATAACATTAGTCTACTTAATTGAACTTGACTAGTTTGATCAAGAACTAGATAGAGTCTATTGTGATAAATGAACCAGTATAAATTACTCTTTGTAGTTCCCTTAACTCATTTTATATCGCATGTTATCATCATCTTTATTAACCTAAGAAGAAGAGCTAATGTGTGAGAACTTACTAAAATGCTTTTAAAGTAAGTATTTGATCTACCCCTTGCATTGGTTAGTCAGATGCTAAAAATATGATCTAATCACTTGTCAAAGTAAACATTAATATATGTTAGTCAAATGATTTAGTTTATCTGTCTAACTTGATCTTTTGAACTTGAAGAGCTAAGAATAAAGTAAGTATTCAAACACTTCTATCTGATCATATTTGTTATAAATTTTCTTGAGAAAAATGTTTTATGTTTCATAAAAAAAACCTATTGAAAAATGCTTAAAAATATATCTCTTTAAGTTCATTCTTCTTATCGAATTTTCTCATGTCAATATTTGAATTAAGTGTTGTCAGTCAGACGAAAAAGAATAATAATCTACTTATTAGTCAACAAATGACTCAAATTGGCAGAGTGTCTGACATTATACATTAGACAAAAGTTTTTCAGTCTATTTCTTTTGCAAATCAAATCGTGTTCTTAGTTTCATTAAATTAATTAAATTACAATTCAACATTATTTTCTTATGATTTTTTTTTGACACACATATTATCTCACATTTAAATAAACAATTGAGAAATGAGATTTTTTGGAAAGTGACAATAGTATTCATGAATGCTTAGTTGAAGCATCAAGTTACCAAATGTTTAATACTTCAATAAGATTATTGTTTGTAACCATATTAACTTCTTAGAAGTCTCTTAAATGAGTTTTTATATCTCTATGGTAGAAGATTATACTTCAACAAACACATCAATGTGAACTTCACTAATATTTTATTGAAGATTTAAATTACCTTCTTAATTATTTATTATAACAAAACAATCAAGTAGTTTAATTTACTAACATTAATATTGGATACATTTAAAAATACTCTGTACGAAGAATTATACAAGAGTTATCAATACAAATATCTAATAAAAATGTTAACAATGTATATATATTTAATAAGTCAAATATTTATTGAGATGGGCCAGGAAAAATGGATAAAATATTCCTTTCTTGTATATTAATTCTATTATATGAGTACGAGGTGAAACTGTTTTAGCAACAACCTCTTCTAAAAATAACAATAACATTTTTTATCCAGTGATCATTGAATTGCATACTTTTTTAATTTAAGATACCTATCAATGTAGATATATATTTCTTGTATTCCATAAGTAGAAAAATTGATCTTACAAAACTAATAAAAGAAACAAAAATTATTTAAGACGAAGCACCCAAAACTAATATATATATATATATACATATATATATATATTTTGTTGGCATTACATCGATCATTTTTAGTTTGTAATACTCTATTTGAGAAAAAAAAAATGTATTAAAAGGAGATTTCGTTAAAAAATTATATATACACACGTAATCTTAGTCAATTAATATTTATGACTAACAACTTTTTCAAACAAATGGCATGACCTAATTCCTTTCCTATTGTCTAACAAATTTTTAGTGGATTAAAAAAAAAAAAAGAAAACTTAAATATATGCGACTTTACTATTAATGTAGTTTTCTTCACTTTTTTCTTTTTTTTTTTTTTCTAACGGAAAACTTCCCTGAACCTTCTTGGGTCTTTATTAGGAAGTTAAGATTTGATATCAACACATTATCTCTGGCATGAAAACTATGTTTAAACCCTGGATCCAATCAACTAGTAATTTATAAGGACCAAGTTTGCAATGACTGATTCTAGATAAGATTAGTTCCCTTGACTAATCTCTTGTTGGTGTGAGAAAATGTCCAATAGTTGATAATTAAAACAATAATTATAGTTATGCAAACAAAATTAGTATTAATTACCCATGAGTTAAACAAAGTGGGGTGGTAAAACAGAAAAATAAAGTTTTTATTGTGGGAATTTTCCCTAAACCGTCATTTTATTCTCTAAAAATACATGACGCTGTGTTAAAATATGAATTAAATAATTTTATATCCAGTAATTCATTGTTATTTTATCTTAAAAAATGTATATTCATTATAACTCAAACTCGCAATTTAAAAAAAAAATGAACTAATGCGACTAATAGATTTTAATTTCACGGATAATTTTTAACTTTTAATAAAATGACTATTTACTTAAAAAAAATATTATTAAACGACTTGTCGTTCTCTGACTCACATGTCCTTTTCATTTGCCTTTCAGTCATTCTGTGTAGACTTTCATAGCCATTGTTTAGCAAGGCATGCATGAAATTCAATAAGGGCGGGGCACGTACCAATGGAATTCAAATTCTCCTATATTTTTCAGCATTAAACCTATTTCACAAAAAAAAAAAATGGCAAAATTTTACCAAGTGAGCATGTGCCACCATTATTTATTAGAATAAATATGATGACCATTTATGTTCAGAATTTGATTTTGAAAATTTAAATTCATATAGTATGAAAAAATAGTATTAATTTCAGAAATTGACTGAAATTCACTTCTTGAGGAATTAGACTTTTAATCATGAAAAATGTTATAGGATATTAGAAATCCATATAAAATTTGGCTTTTGGAAAATAAAATTCTCAACTATATTGTCGAATGTGAGAAATCCACTCGAAATTTATTTTTTTTAAACTATATTTTAGCGATTTTACATTTTTGTAAAAATTAATAAAAAAATAAAAAACTTAGAAAAAATTGACCAAAATTTGACTTCCCGGAGACAAAATTCCAAACAATTTTTTTACATTAATGACACTAATTTTTTTTTAATAGCAAAAAATGAATTAAATAAAAAGAATATTTTAGGGGTGTTTCAATCCTTATATAATATAAGAGGCTTATACTCAAGTCTCAAAACTACCAATACACCTATCCAAACATAAAAAGACACTCTACATAAGTAAATCATTACACAATAAACTGGAAACTCAAGAAACTATAACACATAAATATCCATATACAGAGTTCACCTTTCCTCATGAATTGCTAGGCCAGATATTGTAGGCACAAAATCGGAGAGAAATGTCAATCCGAGTAAGAAAATATGGTTCTCTTCATCTTGTACTTAGCCCAAAGCCAGCCTTTAACTTGAGCAAGACTAAATATTTCGTTGGCGTCCACAACCCCACCTCTAAATACCACCTTATTTCTGTGATTCCAAATTTTCGATACAATAGCCACCCATAGCCCTTTCCATGTTTTATTAACACTCTGCCTTTGACCCAATAAGCAGAAACTCTGAAAATTAACAAGTGTAGACTCATATCTAACACCCACATTTCCAACCCACCTGTCACATTGATCCCAAACTTGTTATACCACACTACAAATATTAAACAAATGATTAGCGGTTTCAACACCTTCTTGGCACAAGGGCACTGCAAATTCTCTAACTGGACTCTCCTTCTCGCTAAATTAGATCTAGTTGACATTCTATCCAGTAATAACCTCCAAGCATTTACTAACGCTGAAGGAGCTACGTTTAAACTCCATACCAACTTGAAAATCTCTAAAGTCTGCAAAAGACTCTCACCATTGATGACACTATTCTAAGGTGTGAAATTGATTTTTTGATAATGGAGAAATAAACAAGTCTATCGTAATAAATAATATTTGACACGATATCATTTTCATATTGTTTAAATGGATTTATTGTAAAAAAAGTCCAAATATCGTCTAAAACTTGCATCATGTATTATTTTTTATAATAATGTTGGATTTTCTAAAATAGTAAAATTAATAAAACATCATTTAGCTTTTAGAAAATGTAAAAATATATCCTTGTTTTCAATTTATACATATATTTTATATTCTACTATTCGTGACATTTTATAGTTAGCTAAAACGAGAATGAGATGTATCTTGTGTAAGTTTAAACATAATTAGGAATAATCGATTATAAATATTCCACAGGATCTTAGAATCTATGATTCTCACATAATATAAGATAGTGAGGGAGACTTACCTTGATCTATGAGACATCCAATCAATTGTACTTCAATCTCCTTATCTCAATCTATCTCTTTTAGTCACTTTTATTTTACATACTTTATTGATGGTATATTGTGTAGAACTCTCATACTGCAGAGACAGAACCCTCTATCTTTATATAACCAATGTCCATCAAATTGGTTACCATCAGTTTTTATAAAATAATAACCAATTCCCATTAATTTGGTTATTATCAATAATATTTGTAACCGACTCCCATCAAGTTAGTTACCATAATATAATTATGAAATAAATAACTTCTCATAATTAACAATACGTCCTTTTATTTTATTAAATCACATACAGGCTCATAATGATATTTCACATGAGTCACATTATGGAATAATTTATTTATTTTCTAACATTCTCCCACTTGACTCATGTGATGCCATAATACTTCATGATTTAATAAATCATAATGCGCATTAAAGG
>Ga0099825_1009032_pt1 | contig 11548 bp, 6 predicted proteins | sample SiratroredBW_FD_76838 | JGI IMG/M metagenome (GOLD analysis project Ga0099825, IMG submission 76838) | Root nodule microbial communities of legume samples collected from California, USA - Siratro red BW | ecosystem: Host-associated > Plants > Roots > Nodule | place: USA: California | collected...
TAAGAAGCTTCATAAAAACTCTCCACTCATCACAGATGAAATGTGGCAAGAATAGCTTGTGAGCAAGTTTCAAAATACTCTTCACTTAGGTGATGACATGTGACAAGGAGGTAGCTTGTGGAATAAGCTTCAAAATACTATCCACTTAAATGATGACATGTGGCAAGGAAGTAGCTTGCTTCCCAAGCTTCAATCCTCTCAAATGTGAGGTTGTCATGCAACATTAGATACTCTAGCTTCCATGTGGTGCATGCTCTCATGTATCTTGAGTGACTTGTTGTCTAGATTGCTTTAGGTGGACGTCCAACATTTTTATATGTTTCAAAGCCCAAAATCTTACAGTACATGACCTAGAGTACAAAGCCCAAATCTATTCTACTTGGCCTAAATACAAGGCCCAAATTATTCTAAACTATTCTAAACAATTTATACAATTTAGAAGACTTTTCCTTGATTCACCATGTTCTCTAGAGTGATCTCTTCAGGATTCAATTCGGGCCAGACAGATGGTTGGAGGCCCAAACAGACTTAAATGGGCTTTAAATACTATAACAGGTAATAGACTACAGCTAAATGTGTGGTTAATGAATTTTGCTAATACTAACTAAGTTTGTGAATTGCAAAAGTAATGTTTGGTCTGAAAATGATCAAATATATAAGTTTTTCTATACATAAAGGGATCCTCAATTGAGTCACCATCATTAAGACTAGGTTTTAAATTAGGATCCATAGGTAATGTAATTGGTTTATTACCTAAAAAACCAATATCACCAAATAAAAATCAAGTATATTTTTTCTTACTCAAGGAGACACCCTTGTTGGGTTTGACGATTTTCAAGCCTAAGAAGTATTGAAAAGTATCAAGACTATTTAGTTTGAACAAAGAACTCAATGTCAATTGTACCTTATCAATACAAGAAGAATCAGAACTTGTTAAGATGATCTTGTCCACACATACCAACAAAATACATAATGAAGAACCGAAAACCATGAGTAAATAAAGAGTAATCATTTTTGGACTTTGTAAAACCATGTTGCAATAAGGTGGAAGAGAACTTACAAAACCATTATCTAGAGGTTTGTCTTAGTCCATATATAAATTTATTCAACTTGCAAACTAATCATTCTATTATTGTTTTGTAATCCTAGAACTATTCATATATATTTCCTCAAATAACTCATCATTTAAGAATGCAATATTGATGCTAATTGTTGTAGGTTTCAAATTTTTTGCAACAACAATGACTAATAAGACCCTTAAAAAACTAAGTGTAGCCATTGGTGAGAAAGTATCTCAGAAATCAATCCTAGTTTGTTGTGTGTAGTCTTTAGCTACCAACCAAGCTTTCTATATATCAATATTGAATTTCAATTTAAAAGCTCATTTGCACCCTATGCAATGTTTGCCTTCTGGTAAAATGACTAAAGACCAAGTATCGTCATCTTCTAAAGTCTTAATTTCTTGAGCCATGATATTTCTCCATTCAATGTAAGGAACCACCAATGATAAAATTGAGGCTTGTAAGTGGTGAAAATTTGATTGATGAAATTTGTGTACTTTAGATTGAGTATGTCTAGAGAATAAAAATTCAAAATGAGATAACTATATAAGGTGTTAGAGCACACATAGTTAAACATATATAGATTATCTAGTGAGATACACATTATTTCAATATAGATTACTATAATAAGAGATTCAAATGCAAGATTCAAAATAAAGGTTATTTATCAACCTATAATAAAGGTACGTCTTGCATTGTTAATCATTTTTTTTGGGCACGCAGGTAAAATCACAATTATGTGATAAACTCACAGGGGTGACGAAAACAATAGCGCCACAGTGACAATCAAATTATTAGCGTCGTAGTGATGGTTAAAATATAAGTACTGTAGTGCCGGTCAAATGATTAGTGGCGTAGTGACAACTAAAATATGAGCATGTAGCGATGGTCAAAATGATTAGCGTTATAGTGACGGTCAAAATGATTAGTATTGGTCCAGACAATAACACCATAGTGCTAATAAAACAATAATGTCATAGCGACGACTGAAACAATATAATCTCAATTATGATGATGTCGTAGCGTTAAAGCAATACAATCAATATTAAAGTAAGAAATGTATATTTTCACAACATGGTTAAGTTGAGTATTGACAAAATTATGAAAAAATATATAAATATTTTAGTATTAACTTAACTTTGAAAAAATCTCAAAAGAACATATAAAAATATTTTAGTAGTAACTTAACTTCGAAAAAAAAATGATGTCTGTGCTGACAAACATTTCTAATGATTTTATGCTTAACTCATGACATGAACAACGATGTTAAAGTCCATGTAAGTATACTCTTTCATATTTTGGGTGATCATCCTTGGTGTTTAAAATTCTTTACTAATCATGATATTAATGAGATATACTTAGTGATAATAAAATGAATAAAGACTATAAAGGGAGACTAATACATGTCATGATATATATGCAAAAATTAGTTTAAGAAGGGACCGGATAGAAAGAAAAGGAGGAGGTCGATGATTGTTCCTCTTATCATTTTTGTTTTCCAATAGTTATTGTTGTTCCGTCTACAATTTTTGTTCTCCCATAGTTGTTGAGCCATGTGACAGTTATCATGCCCTTTGAGTATATTGGTCCACAATATTTGTTGCGGTCTCTAAACATTTTTTGTTATCTAGCAATTGCCATTATATTGAGCACACACTTTTTGACTTTTTGATAATTGTTGTGTTTTCCAAGTAGTGTTTTTGCTCTTTAGCAATCACCATACCCTCCGAGCATTTCTGCTCTTCAGCAGTCACCGTGCCTTCTAATAATTTTTTGTCTCCGACGGGTGCTTGTCTCTCCAACCAATATTCGCTCTTCAACAGTCATGTGCCATTGATCATATTTTTCTCTTCAACAACTGTGGCCTTCTTTAACCACTCATGCAACCTTATAATTTAGAGCTATCTTGTTCTGGCAACCACTACATTCCCGACTCACGACCCACTGCCACCATGTCTCATCAACTGCTCAACACATCATCTTCTCACACCTGCACCAAAAATCAATGTGTGATGGTTTGTCATTAATTATATACTTTGTCTGTTCCTACAACTAATTAGCTGACATGTTCACTAAGTTAATCGAGAGATAGTGTGGATGACATTTGTAAAAAGCTAGACTTATATATGTTTCAACATGAAAGGAAGTAATATGATTTTGAAGTTGAATGTTAGAGAAAAAGTCATACTCCAGAAAATATCATCTAGCTTTGATCAATTCCTATAGTAGCATATACATTCACTGGGTCCTATTAAAATCCTGTATATATGTTAGAATCCTATGAATATAGTAATTGGTGATATTAGAATCGACTAGATTAATGTTATATTATGTTATTATTCCAAATAGAGTAATTAAATATTCTATAATTATGTTTTCTTCCTTATAATTTGAATAGTCTTATTGTGGCCTACACACAAAATTCATCATTTGCCTTTTGGATTTCTCTCTTCTCAACAAAAGGATACCTAGATACATTGCTTACAAAAACAAGTGAAACACTACTTCAATAGAATTAAAAGTAACTTATAAAAGTAATAATCTAAACATTCTAATTTATAGTAAAACTGATATATTTATTAAGAACTGCAGTTAATCTTAACTGTAAAAACAAATAATTATGAAAACACATGTCTTTTATCTTAATTCACTTGTCTTAAAAACATTTTATAGAAAAGTTTAAGTTTTACAAAACATTTTCAATAATACAATCATTCTTATTCTACTTTTGCTATTTTTAATTTTCATGCTAGAAAAACGATATATATATATATATATATATATATATATATATCTGTGTGTGTGTGTATTAAAATTTTTTAATTACATGTATATAGTATTTCTAAAAATAGTTTTTTTGAACTTCCATCTTCCAATCCTCTTAGGATTAGAAGATTTACTCATAAAAAAATAATGAATAACTAAACTATCAATCACAATACATAAAAGAGAATAAAGAAAATTAAAAGAATACTAATTTTACTAGTTTTGAAAAAATAAGAAGAGAATATTAATTAATTAAAATACTTAAATAAAATATAAGATATTTTAAAAAACATAAAATTTAAAATTGAAGTTTTTTTTTACTGCACCTGCATTATTTAAACCAACTTTACATTTTTTTTAAATATAAATTAAATTAAAGTTTAGGATTTGAGACTTAAAGTAGACTATTTATATAAATATATAAAATGTTTTATTTCAAATAGGATGTACATTAGACGAAATCACTTTTTTTTATGAAATTTTTATATTTTGATTATGAACTTTTTTTATTTGAAACAAAAATTTTGGAAATATTAAGAAATCAATGTCATAATATGTAATTAATATTTTGAAAATTACTTACCAATTAAAACATAAAATTAAAAAAAAATCAGAATTTTCTCATTTAAAATTTTCAAAACTAAAGTACCAACTTCTAAAAATCATAAATTATATATTTTAAAATATTTTCAATTGATTAGTCTAAGTACAATATTTTTAAGTCTAATTTTCGGTAAAGTTAGTTTCAAGTCATTTGAATGAGTAAAATCCGGAAAATAAATAAATAAACAAAGTAAAGGTTGACATTGTCTATAGCTTGTCATATTAAACACCTTAAAAAATCATAAAAAATAGAAAACAAAATTAAAAAATTATATATCTTTAGAAAGAACTTAGTTGAACAATCTATAATCATATTCAAGAGATTTCTCACTAAATGATTATTTATCTAGAATTGTAGAATATGAGTATCAATTTCTAAAATTCATAACTCCTTCATTTAAAAACACTTTTGAGCATTTCAAAAGCTTAAACTAAAGAATTTTAAGTCACATTTCTAAAAATATTAGTCTTAGTAGAATGTAAGTTATGGATTTCTTTTCTAACTTATATTCATTCAAAGTCTAAGTTGAAAAATTTATAATTTTGTGTTCTAGCTTATTTTTAAATTTTTTTTTGACAAAGTCTTCCGTTACTCTCAAATATTTTTCAAAAGTAAAATTAGGTAGAATAACATTTTTAAATTTATAAAAAAACAATCTACAGATAAAAAATATCAAGAGTTAGTAAAGAAATAATACATGCAATAAAAATATACAAGTTTAAAAGAGAGACCATTCATCTCTCTCCCTCACCTTGCATAAAGATGTAAAAGTTTGATAAAAGGGTCTTTGATGGCAAAAGAAAGCAAGAGTGCCTCAATAACAAATGAGAAAACTAGAGTTTTGGTAAAAAAAATTATATTTATATTTATCGACTTTTTAGAATAAGAATAAATTTATGATAATATGACGTTTTTAAGTTTTATTTACTTAAAATGATGCTTATATAGTGTTATTATTGTTTTATTTTCCCACTTGACTGTCTTTTTCTTAAACTTTAGTTTCCAAATACTTAATCATAGTAAATATATATACTTCTAAAACGTTTGTAATATTAAATATATTTAAAATTTAAATATATAATGTGAATTTTTAATATATCATATTATTTATATTTATATTTATTTAAAATAATGTTGTAAATTTTATAATTCTATAATTTATAAAAAAAATTATATTCAATTAGATATCAAAATTTTGAACTTTCACAATTTTGATATTTTTTTAAAAAGTCTTCTATATTTTTAGACATAAAAATTAAAGAAAAAATAATTACTATAAAATTGAATTAAGAAAAAGACTACTGAAAAAATTCAATATATACATATTTAGAAAATTCTTATTAACATGTCATCTTTTATAAATTCACCTGTTTATAACATTCTCATTTAAAAAAATGAATAATAAAAAATTATGTTGAAAACATTATTATCAAATAAAAATATTTTCTTAACTGAAATGAAATGGGCCTTAAAAACTTGTAAAGAAAGATAAGATGGTTCTTAATACATTCTTAAATCAACATGTTTTAATTTTGTTTCAAATTTTTTTAAAGTGATTATATATTTTATTTATATTTATAAATAAAATATATAACGTTTTGGTTACACTAAAAAAAATGTCACTTTAACGTTAAAATATTTGTGTAAATTAAAGGATCGACTCAAATAGCGTCGGTTAGATTTATGTAAAATTTATTTAAATTTTTTTAAAAAACTTGCGTCGGCCTAGCTTATAAAAAAAAATTACAAAAATTTATTACCGTGACATGATCACGCTAAGCTTTGAGTCGGCCTGGCTTACACAAAAAATAATAATAATAATGTGACGGCTTAGCCGATGTTAGGCTCACACTATCTTGATTATTTTTTTTATTTTAAAAGTAGTCATGACAAAAAAGAAAAAAATAAAATTAAAAGTAAATTGAATTTAAAAAATAATAAAGTTTAGAAATATAATATGAAATAACAATATTATTATTATATTAGTAAGATATAAAAATAATGAAAAAAGATAAAAATAAACAAAATAGATGTAAGATTGTAATTTGATAAAATAAATAAATAATTTTTTATCATAATTTTTGAAATTTAATTGAATGTTGAATCATAAATATAAATAAATGATAATTAAATAATAAAATGTAAATGAATGATAGTTAAAGTATAAAATATGATAGTTGAAACATAAAATATAAATGAATATAAGATATAACATGTTAAATGATACTTAATTTGTTAAGATATAAGATAAAGTTTTTAAAACTTTTATTTGTTTTAAGTTTTATATAGTCTTTTTATTTATTTAAATTAGGTGATGTAATGAGTATTAATTAAATTAAATTTTTATTTATTTTTAAAAAAATAAATTTTTTGGTTATGGTTTTTCTCACTCAAACCACAATCTTCTCTATTATAATTTTCACTTTCACTTTTTCTCTACTTATGAACTTGTCTCCTCTAGTGTTAGGATTTTTTTATCTAAATTGACATAAACTTTAAGAAACTTATGTAAAAGAGGTACTGGTTCACACCATTTATCTTTTAAAAGTCTATTTTTTTTCTCTATTTCTAACTTTAGAGTTAACATTTTCATCAAACCATACTTTATTCCTTCCCTATTCAAACATGTCCTTTATTGAGTTATTAAACTTACAGTAAAATTCTCTAGGCACATCTAAGAAATAGTCACATTAATTACACATCTATTTTGTTGCTATGGTTTCTTTAGAATCATATTATCAATAACATTAATTATTGATGTGTCTTCCTATCTTACTTCTATATATACATGAATCAAGACTTCATGTTAAGTATCAATAATCTTTTTCTATTTTATGAAACTGGCATGATATTAATCTCATTTCGTTAGTTATTCTAGCATTTGTTTGTCAAAATTTAAACATATGATAAAAACTAATTATTATTACAATAAATCTATTTTAAATTGGTTATTTTAAAGTTTTTATATGAATTTTAAAATCGATTAGAAAATGATATTAAACAAAATTTAAACATATATTTTTTAATTATGATTATATATGTTTTAATTATATAAATGTAATTATTCAAACAATATATAAATAGAATTAAAATCTAACATATAAAAATTGAAACTTCATAGACGAATGAAAAAAATATTTTAATGTTATTTTGTTTAATTCATTTTTATTTTATTGTAGTGTCAAAATGTACATACACAAGTTAATTATTGTTGGTATAAAAGAAAAATAAATAAAGATAACAAATATAATGTGATTATTTGTATAGAAAAAACTATAGTGACGTACTTAGGACATGTCTGTCTCTCTTTTCATTGTTTGATCTTAAAAAGCTATTTTAAAATAATTCAAAACTGTTTAACTTTTTAATCCAAAACATCTGTTAGGTTTCGAAAACTATTTCCAAAACAATAATTTTAAAATCCAAAAATATGAACAGCTAAGAGATATATTCTCATCTTTTTGTTCTATTTTCATGTCGTTCAAGTTCTCCCTTATTTCCACATTCCACAATATGCTTTGCATTTATTCAAAAAAATAAAACTGTATGATTTACATCAATTATTTGAGAACCTTCTTTAATTGCTCTTTGAAAACTAAAAGTGATTTTAAAAATACACATCAAAGAGAATATTCATAATTTACTATAAAACATATCTTATAGTTTACATTATATATAGTACAACATAAAACATAATTTGGGTTTTAAAAATTACCCATGGGGTTAGCGTAGAAATGTAACTTTCCATACTTTTAAACAAAGGTGACTCGAGGCTTAAGTGCCTAAAGCAAATTTAAAAAGTAAAGTCTTCTTTAAATTTATAAAATAATTAAAATTATAAGATTTTTATCTAAAATTTATTTTTTGAATTTTTTTATGTAATTATTTATTAAATTATCATAATTAATTTTATTTAACTTTTTTTTTCTGTAGACAATAAAGTTAATTTTTTTGAGACATTATTGATTTTAAATAAGATTTTATTGGTTTAAGTTTTGAAAAACTTCTTTCAACTGAAACAAGTTATAATGATACTGAAATTGTTAAAATTATTCTATATATTATATATCTATTTAGAAAAAAAATTATTCTTTTTATATAATTAAGAATGTCAATTGATTTATCATTTTTCAATATTATAATCTTCTTTAAGATATTTAAACTGAAAATAAATTTAAGTCATCTAGATGCGATAAATTATCATGTTTATGTTGTGTTTACAAAATAGGAGAAGATATGTATGAAGAGAAAATATTGTTATTTCTTCTCTTCTTTCTGAGTCATCAATAGCTTACATTTATAAAGCTTACAGAAAGGAAAAATATCTGACTGAAATTACTCCTTTTAAAGTTTAGGAGCAGTTATAACAAATTGAAATATGAACGTCTATGAAATAATTAAGAGTGAATATTCTAACAATTAAGAGCAAATATTCTAATTAAAGACATATTCAGAATGGAAACAAATTAATGTGCAGTTTCAAAAGCAAATTCCCAACACTCTTCCTTGATTTTAAAACTGTAACTCCAATCTTCTTTCTTATGAATTCAAACTTACTGACTAGTAGTGACTTGGTAAACAAATGGTTTTAAGTTTTGAATATACTGAAGTACTCTTCATATCTTCTAAGGAACCACCCTAATCAATATCAGAATACCCAACAAACTTTGCTTTATTTTTGTTAATTGAACCATCATATATAACAATTACTTTCTATCTCGAGGTATGTCAACAAGAGTGTTGTTCTTCTCAATCATATATAATTCTTCCTCCTCATCTTTTTTCCACTTTAGTTGATTGAGAGCTTCCTCATGGTCAGCACGTTCAAGATTATTCATATTACATCTTTGATATATGTCAAAGAGGGATCTATTTCCTCTTACAGGATGATCATCCACATTTTCATCAGAACCTTCTTGCTCAGTTATTTTTGGAACAACATCAAGGCATTTAATCGCTTTCACAATCAATTCTTTAGAAACTTTAACATCATCACGAGAATCCAATCCATGAGTTTTCACTACTAGCTTCCCATGATTTTCTATTACAGGCTTCCTAGACTGGTTCCTTTTATGCTCAATCTGTCCCGAATTAACTGCAGAAGAGTAAGCAAGATTTGTTTGCAAGTTTACCGAGAAGCTTTTGCCTTTCATCTTTATTGACATCAATTTAATGTCAGTTGTATCAAAGACTTCACAAGTTTTATCTTTGAACAAAACAACATAGCCTTTCTCTAAAAGATGCCCAACACTTAGCAGATTTTGATTAATTTCAGGAACATATAGAACATCAGAGATTATTTTTGTACCTGAGTCAGCATTAATGGCAATATCACCTATGCCTTTGACCTCAATATAGTCTCCATTCCCAATTCTGAATTTCGAAGAGTGGGTTCTGTCCAGCTTTACAAGCATGTCTTTATCATGTGTCATGACATGTCTTTATCATGTATCATGTGATGAGTGCATCCATTATCAATCATCCATGTTTCATTAGTGATGTCACTAGCAAAGAAAGTCGCCACGAAAAGAAGCTCCTCCTTCTCGACATCAGTCTCTTGAGCAATTTGCACCTCTTATTGCTTTCTTTTGCATACCTTCTCTATTTGACCCTTTTGATTGCAAGATCTACACATCACATCTGGTTTCCACCAGCATTTTCAATGTGGATGATTAGTTTTTTTTTTTTTTTGCAGTGTTGACATGCTAAGTACATCTTCTTCTCGTCATTGTCATCCTCATCACTTTTCTTCTCATTTTTCTTGCCTTTCTTCTTTGTTTTGTAACTCGAATGTGACCTTGCTAGAAAAACTCCTTCAACAGTATTCGACTCTTCTCTCAACAACTCTTTTCTCAACAATCTTCTCTGTTCTTGGGTTTGCAGAGAGTTCATTAACTCGGCTAGTGAAATCATTGTTAGATCTCTTAAATCTTCAAGCGATGAGATCTTTGCTTCAAACCTTTCTGGAAGACTCACCAACACTTTTTCTATGATCCTTTTATCAAGTAAATATTCATGTAATAGTTGGATTTTGTTGACCATTGCCAAGAGCCTATCAAAATATTCTTTGATGGTCTCGGCCTCTTTCATTCTCAACATCTCAAATTCTCTTATGAGATTGAGAACTTGCATTTGTCGAGTTCTTTCATTCTCTTGAAACGCCTCTTGGAGAGTGTTCCAAGCTTCTTTAGCAGTTTCACAGGACATAATTCTAGTGAATACAACATCAGAAACAGCAGAGTGAATACAGGTCTTGGCCTTCACTCTTCTTATTACTTCATCATTGTAAATTTTGATTTGAGCTACAGTTGGATCTTCTTGTAGCGGTTGGATTTCAGACATCACAACATCCTACAAACCACTTGCTTCTAGATAAGACTTCATTTTGACAGACCATATTTGATAGTTTTCTCCAGAGCAAACCGGAGGTTCTGCCATGAAGTTTCCGGCTATGGTTGAAGTTTTTGTTTTTCTCAAAAAGGTTCCTCACTGGTTTTCCTCTTTTGTTTTTTTTCCTCGTGGTCTCACACACAGGCCCTTAAGAACCAGGAGCTCTGATACCAATTGTTGTGTTTACATAATAGGAGGAGATATGTATGAAGAGAAAACATTGTTATTTCTTCTCTTCTTTCTGAGTCATCAATAGCTTACATTTATAATGCTTGCAGAAAGAAAAAATATCTGACTGAAATTACTCCTCTTAAAGAGCAGTTATAACAAATTGAAATCTTAACGTCTATGAAATAATTAAGAGTGAATATTCTAACAATTAAGAGCAAATATTCTAATTAAATACATATTTAGAAACAAAAACAAATCAATATGCAGTTTCAAAAGCAAATTCCCAATAGTTTCAAATATTTTTCAAGATTTAGGCATTCAAAGAACACTCACCTACATTTTTTAATTCATTTTCCTTTTGTTTATTTTTATGAATTTATTTATAGCCCATTTTTGTGATTTAAAAAAAAATTTAACTCTTCTATTTTTTTTTTAAGTTTTGAATAACCTAATATATATCTTCGAGTTGATATATTTGTATATTTTTATATAAATTTAAAAATTAATATATATATATATATATATATATATATATATATATATATATATATATATA
>Ga0099825_1009034_pt1 | contig 11547 bp, 6 predicted proteins | sample SiratroredBW_FD_76838 | JGI IMG/M metagenome (GOLD analysis project Ga0099825, IMG submission 76838) | Root nodule microbial communities of legume samples collected from California, USA - Siratro red BW | ecosystem: Host-associated > Plants > Roots > Nodule | place: USA: California | collected...
AAAAAAAAAATAAAAAAAAAAAAAAAAAAAAATATATTATAAATTTATATATATATATATATATATATATATATATATATATATATATATATATATATATATATATATATATATATATATATATATATTTTATGTTTATTAAGTTTTGACGAGCAAGTACTCTGTATGAAACCGAAAAGGAGAAGCACATTGCTTAATTGACTAAACATAAAGTACTTATTATATAAATTATTGACACGTACAGCAGGAAACAGGGGACCCTTACCCCATCAATTATTTTTTAATACATACTCAGAGAGAACAATTTTTTTTATCAAAACTTAATCTTGCATTTTATGTTAGCATATTAAAATGTATCTTTTTACTATTTTTATAAAAATGAAAGCTATATGGCATTAAAGTTTTTTAATAAATTGTTATATGTTATTAATTATATTATATTTTTCAATTTTTTTTATCTTTGTTCATGACCTGTCCTAAATTGGAATGTTAATCTTGAATAAGAACTTGTTTTTATTAAAAGTAAAATGGAAGGTCCTTATTCATAGATTAATAAGTGTCCAATAACTGAATATATTAGTAAAATAAGTGAATAGATTAGTAAAGGTTTCTATTTAGTATTTTAGTTCTAAGCCAGATTAGAGACTCACTCAAGAACATACTATACTTGACTGCCTTCATGACCATAAAAGCCAGAGTTCAAACGTCATAATTGGATTTAATTTACTTCAAGGTAATAATACCTTAATTAATAATTTGCAAATGATTAGAGACTAAATGGAGGATAGAAGGGATGAATGAAAAAGATTAAGAGAGGTCAAGTTCAAGATTTTAATAAGGCTAAAGCAAATTAAAAAAAAAATAAAGTTTTTTTAAATTAATAAAATAATTAAAATTATGATATTTTTGTCTAAAATTTATTTTTTGATATTTTTGTGATGCAAAATTTTCTATTAAATTATTATAATTAATTTCATTTAAAATATCTTTTTCAATAGATAATAAACCTAATCCGTTTAATTTTTGTTAAAGTTGATTGTCAAAACAATAAACTTGATGCTAGTATCCTAACTTCAAGTCTCAAGTCTCTATTATCTTTCTTTTGATAGTGTCATTTGTTAAGTCTTTAAATTTAATTTATAAATTCTAAATTTCTAATTTTTTTCCTTGAATCTGCATAAATTATTTTAAAATTAATTAAATAATAATGAAAAAAAGATTGAGATCAATTTATCAATTTGATATTATTTTTACCTGATATTAATGCACTCAAAAGAAGCAAAAGTGAACACAAACGACTTCAAATAAAGACACGCATAAATGCAAAGTATAGAATGATAAAACAAATTTGGATTTGGAAAATGGCCTAATGACAATAAAAAACTCAAATTGAAACAATATTATGAAAAAAATCAATGAAAGAGTGACAGAAAAGAAGGAGATAAATAAAGAAGCTAGATAAAAGAGATAAGTGGAAAAGTAAAAGAATGAAAGAACAGATAAAGATATTAAGAAATGATGTCAATCTAGTAGAAAGGTATAGAAAATTAGAAATTTTTAATACTTATGATTCCTTAAGTGTTGAATTTATTTTTTTAAAAAAAATATTATTAGTTTATTATATGAAAGTTCCAAAAATATTATTTGTTAAATAATATTTATAGTATCAATATAAATTTAAGGACATTAAATAATATTTATAGTACTAATGTAAACTTAAAGTAAGTTAAGGTATTTTTAATTTTTAATTAAAAATTATTTTTTAGTGTAATTTTAAAATTAAATATTTTTTTAATTTTATAATAATGTATTAGTATTAAATTCTTTTGTGACATTAGGGCCTAGAACGGTTGTTTTACCTGTTTGGACCTTCAGCCTGAGAAGTAAATAGAGAAAGGCAAGTAATGTTTTAGCTACAAAAACAACTACTATCTATCTTTTTGGGCTAGAATATTTTGCGCTCTCTCTAGGATTAGGTAAAAATTTCCTATCTCTATAAGAAACTTAGAAGAATCTCATTGTTAACAAATCAATAATGAGAACAAGCCCCTTAGGCTGAGGGAAGCAGCCCAGAACTACTATACAAAACCAACTATCTAACAAACTTTGCAACTATACATGAGTTGTCAAGGAAGAATACAAAAATTAGAAGAAGAGCATAGTGTTAAAAATAAAGTTGATTTTTTTAATTATTTCTACAATATTATAGAGTTTTCTATAATTAACAATGTAGTCGGGAGAAGTCTAAAATATTCTAGAGATGTCTATAATTAATAAGGTAGTTGGGAGAAGTCTAGAACTATCTCTAGAATGTTCCCTTGAGTAGTATAAATAGAGTTAGTCCCTTGTCATTTGAAGCAAGCCAATTAGAGAAGCAAAAGTCCTCTAATAAAAGTTCCTTTCCCATCACTTTTCTCTCGAATCATTCTCTTTTATTTTTAAGGTTATTCTTCTTTTTCTTTGGTTGCATTATTCCACCCTTTGGTTGTTCGATCTTGGGTCAGTAGACTTTCTCTATTTTTTGTTGTTCTTTTATATTTTAGATGGTATCATAGCCATAAGGGCTCTAGTATCGTGTCTCAAGATTCCTTGGTAGAAAAATCAATTGGTCTCGCAAAAAGATGGATTCAAGTGGTCGTAATGAACTTGGTATTGAGCTATTAAATCAGTCCAACTAAAGGCTATGGAGGACTTGTATGGAGTCTTATCATCTTGTTGGTGAAGATTTGTAGGATGTTGTTGACGGAAATAATATAACTTCTCCCACAAATAAGCCAAGAAACGCCAATGCACTCAAAATATGGAAACAATTGAATGTAAAGGCGGAGTTCATTTTGAAACGATCGATTTTTCATGGCTTGTTCGATCACATCATGCGGTGCAAATTAGCCCACGAAATTTGGCGGACTCTTGACAGACTCTTTAACAAGAATGATGAAGCATGTCTTCAAATTTTGGAGATGAGCTTGTTAACACCACATAAGGTAATCTTTCCATATCTGAGTATTTTCTTAAAATTAAAAATCTTTGTTCGGAAATTTCCTTGTTAAATCTAGAAGAAGCTATTTCTGAAGCTCGGATAAGAATAATTATTATTCGAGGATTGAAGTCGGAGTACATTTCATATGTCACATTGATACAAGGATGGGTTCAACAACCATCCTTGGAGGAGTTTGAAAATCTACTATCCTCTTAAGAGTCACTAGCAAAGCAAATGGCTAGTGTCTCAATAAAAGAAAGAGGGGGAAGTGCTCTCATGGCTACAAAGAAGTTTTTCAAGAGTAAAGGAAATTAAAATAGCTCGACCTCTCGCCCACACGACCAAAACAACTCAAGCCCGAGTGGAGTTAGTGGTGAGTCTTTTAACACTATCTCTGATAAGAAGATTTTCAAATGTTATTGGTGTGGCAAAATTGGGCATATCAAAAGATTTTGTTGAGTTAAATTGCAAGAGAGTAACGTAGCCGACAAGATTTTGGAGGAAGAAGACTGAGGGAAGTGCTTTGTGGTAGAAACAAAATATGTAGATGCCTTAACATTTATCAACCTTGAAAATGATTGGATGGTGGATTCCGGCTGTGGCCATCATCTAACAGAAGATCAATCCAAGTCTTCTAGCCTCCAAGAGTATGATGCGAATGAAGCCAAAGTCACAACTAATACTGTAACGATGGTTGTACTGTCACCGACAATAAAAGCAGCGTCTCCACCAACTTCTGGCGATGAACGGGTACTATCCTTAAACTCATCTCCAAATATTGGAAATAATAATAATATAGTGTACCGCACAACAAGTTGCACCACTGCGCCTGAGCTGTTGGAAGAAATTGAATGGCTGAGAAAAGAAAACATGCGATTGAATCATAGATGGGTTAATTAAAGAGTTTGTGTAATAACATACTCACTTTAATGACCAATTACAGTTTTTGTTTTACCGTCAACAGTTAGAATCGTTCGCTAGTGTTGTGAGGATCGTGTCGGTGCTAAAAGGGAAGGCTTTGGAATGTTTTTCTACAAAGCTTGTTTCTTCAGTTGATGACGCCATGCATGTTGGTGGCGCTGTCGACTTCTTGACATATAGGACGATGAATGCAGTAGAGGTATAGGTTCCCAAGCTGTTTGGGGTTTCTATTGGATTGAAACACTGTAGGACGAAGTGCAATGCAGAACTAGAGGGAAATCAAATGCAAACACAAGCACAAACGTAAGCACAGACACAATCGTCCCAAGAACCAAATGGAATTTCAGTATTTCATGCAAGAACCAAACATATTGAGATCAAGTATGACTTTATTACAGAAAAAGATTCTTGACAGCACCATCGATGCATTGGAAGTGCGAAGTGAGAAAAATATTGTCGACATTTTCACAAAGTCATTTTCCAAGACTCCCTTCGTACGAAACTCAGGGTAATATCCAAAAAATCACTTTAAGGGGGAGTGTTAAAAATAAAGTTAATTTTTTGGATTATTTATTACAATATTCTAGAGTTTTCTATAATTAATAAGGTAGTTGGGAGAAGTCTAAAATATTCTAGAGAAGTCTAAAATATTCTAGAGATGTCTATAATTAATAGGGTAGTTGGGAGAAGTCTAGAACTATCTCTAAAATATTCCCTTGAGTAGTATAAATCGGGTTAGTCCTTTGTGATTTGAAGCAAACCAATTAAAGAAGCAAACGTCCTCTAATAAAAGTTTCTTTCCCATCACTTTTCTCTTGAATCATTCTCTTTTATTTTTAAGGTTATTCTTCTTTTTCTTTGGTTGTATTCTTCCATCCTTTGGTTGTTCGATCTTGGGCCAGCAGGCTTTCTCTATTTTCTACTGTTCTTTTATATTTTACACAGAGGACGCCTAGATGGAACAAGAGAGGCTACGAGAAGATACTCAAGTTAAACAAGAAAGGTTGAGGGATGAAGCAAAACAATCCCGCTATGTGATGTTGGAGGTCCCGAGGGCCCATGAGGAATTATAAAAGAGCAATGACGAGCTACAACAAGGATGGGTAGAGATGGTTGAGTATAAATGTTCCTACCACAAGCATATCCACAACCTTTTTCAGGAGCAAATTATAGAGGAGCTAGTGCCACCTACTACATGATCCCAAAAATAACTCTTTTTTTCTGAATGGAGGATCTTGAAAGTCATCTTAATGCTTTTCAAACTCAGATGATGTTGATCTCAGGAGGCTCAAATGGAGTTTAATATAAGATGTTTGTGGGAACATTTACTGATATTGCATCGCAATGATTTAGTGAAATTTAATGGTTTAGTTAAATTTTTGATCCTTTAGTGAAATTTCTAATCTTTTTTTACATAAAGGAAGAAGAAGATGAGAGTTTGAGAAGTTATATGAATCACTTTTGGAATGTCTTAGTACGACCCAATATTTTAATTTTATGAGAGTAGCGATATAAAAAAAATGTCCAAACCCTCCAGTGTCTCATAATGTTCTCATTCAGATTGCTCGAGTTCTTCAATCTACCAAGCACCTTAAAGATGAGGATTAGGGGTCCAAAATAATGGAAAACCTTCGAGTAAAGAGGGGTTGTGAGCTGGAGCTCACACTTCTAAGAAATGACCTTTGAAATTTTTGTAAGAAGATTGATAAATTAACAAACCTCGTCCACTAACACTAAAAAGAGAAATTCAAGGTATGCGTGACAAAGTTTCAATTCAAAAATATAAAAGAATATGTTAAAAGTAGGAATAATTCCACAATAGGTGCATAAAACGTGAAAAGTGGGTGGGAGCAACATTGATTATGGTAAGAATTCCTTTTTACAAAGGAATCTAAAGATAATTGAATGCTAACTTGGAGAAAATGGTGTCATAGAACAAGCAAAACTTGCCCCGACGTCGTCCAAATCATTCTTACACATGGACTCATCTACTTCACATACATGAATATCTACATATAGTTCGTTAGGTTTGCTAATCACTTGAGTTTTAAAAAAAGCTTTTACCTTTCGTAGAGTGATATATATGGAATGTTCTTTAATCAACTCTATTTTTTTTTTTGCGAGTATACGAAACAATAAAACCAGTCACAAGAAAACTCTACAAACATAAATCCTAAAGAATACCCAAAATAACATCGAACACATAAAAACTAGAAGGAGGAAAGATGAAGCAAGGAAGAAAGTAATACATAATCAAGCCACACAGGTATAAGCAACCTCTATAAGAATAGTGAGTATGATAAGTAGAAAACGTTATGGCAAGACCAATAAATTAGTTATGGAAACACCAAACGAAGAGATACATATTTGGGTTCAAATCAAAGAGATATGTATTTGAGTTTAATAACATGACAACCAATAATTAGATGAAATATATAAGTACTTATAAGAGACTTATTTGAATTCATAATTGGATAAAACATATAAGTAGACTATAAGATATGTATTTAAGTTCAATGGCGTGACAACCAGTAATCATATGAACATATTAGTAGATTGTAAAAAAAATTTGAAAAGATATAAAGGAAAATGTGGACATGTGCAATCATGAAGTCTCGCTTCTTGCTCAAGACTAGAAGGTTGTGATTTGTTAAGTTAGGATTAGTTTTGATTAAAGAGATTCCTTCTTAACCGAGAATAGAAGATAACATCCTTATTTAGACATTAAAGATAAACATTCAAGGGGACAATAATTACCCATGAATACTTAAGACTCGTTGGAAAACATATTTGGTAGTCTTAGTTAATGACCATCAAAGCAAGAATTCAAGTGCATTCATTAGATTTAATTTACTTCAACGTAATAATGAATGACCATAGTACATTAATCAATGGCATGCAAATGAATAGAGACCAAATGATGGACACGAGGGATAAACCAAAAATACTAAAGAAATGCAGCGAAGAGTTAAAAAGAAGCATAAGTAACAGAAAGACAAGGCAATGGTCTGACCAAAAAGCAATAGTCTCTAAAAGGTAATTTTTTCACTAATACCCTTTTAATTTTTAATGACGAGTAAGGTGATAATTAATATTTCTACGTAGATTAAATTACTCTATGTTTTATATGTTGGGGTTAGTATTAATTTTGCATGAGTAGGGTGAGAGATAGACTTATCAAATTAGGTTCGTTCTATCTAATAATTGATCTAAAAAAACATGCAAAATAGATTGGATTATATTAAAAGAATTTATGACATGAATCAAATAGGATATTTTTTACCCGATTTGTTTAGTTTAGGCCTAAATAAGTTTAACTTAGGCTATATTAGGTAGGCTTATGAGTTAGCGCATTATAAAAATATAATTATATTTAAAAGACTTGAAAAGTAATTTTATATTTTTAAAATATATAATGCATTATACTTTATATTTTATTTATATTTAAAATAATTATACTTAAAATTAAAATTTAATAATATGACTTAAATTTAAAAAAAAAGTATATTTATTTTATTTTTTCATACGGACAAAATGATTCATTAATCAACCCTTGGACTTAGGTTAAAAAAAAATATGACTCATCTAAAAACAAAACAAATCAATCTGATACAAATCTTGGAATGTTTGGGCAAACCGTGCCAAAACCTTTTACAGCTCCAGTGGAGGACCATTTCTTGCTTCACCACTACAACCTATGCAGACCCTTTGATGGAGATGAGCCCCACTTGACATTAGGTGAGATGAGAGGACCACTAACTCTCCCTTAGAATGCCAGTTACAAAATCAAAACCAAAAGGTGTTCAGAAGATCTACATTATGAGATCCTATTCATTACTTGTAGGGAGAGAGCCACCACGACCACTAATTTCTTCCTTCATTACCACAATTTTTAGTCAAACATGGGCCATCTCACCTCCACATTTTCAAAACAAAAATAATCTATGTAAAATTTTGCCATATTTAAATAACCTTTTTCATTCACTCTTGTGTTTATGTTCTACAATTTATAAGTCATAGTCTCTTCTTTCATTTACTTATTTCATGGTTGAGTAGGAATGCCCTAAATCTTCCTTTATTGTTTGTATATTTTGGGGTGGTTGTGCTTTCAAGGGATACTAAGTGGACATTAATATACTGATTATGAATGTAATGCCAGCTAATGGCATTGTGACTTCTTATGTTGGGTATATAAATATATAACCATGGAAATAATTTAAGGGACATATATGCAAAACAAAATAAATAATCATATTCTAATATCACATTTCCTTATCCCGTGATCAAAAAAAGTGTTATCTAAATTAAACTAGATAGAATATTAGTATCTAAAGAATGGAAGGAGAAATGGTTAGGATATAAACAATATATATTATATAGACTGGTATCATACCATTGTGTGTTACTTCTACAAATAACAGATAAATTGGGACCCAAGTTGTTTAAGACCTCGGATCTACGACAAAGTGACAAAGGATTTCCTTAATTAATGGAAAGGCTTTGGAATAGTTATACAACAGAATGACGTTGGAATATTTTTCTTCTTCATATCACTTCCATTTACATTTTCATTTACAATAACATTACAAAGATCCACTTTCTTACGGTTCCAATATGCTTATATTAACACGTGACATCATCTGCATGAACAAAAACTCATCTAGAGTGAAAACTTTAAGACCTATAACCTGCTCAGACCGCGGATTAAACAGACCAATCTGGGTCTTGATCCATCTAGCCAACTCTACATGCAATCCCAGTTTTTAATATGTTAAAATAAAAATCATTTACACAGGTTAAGGAGTTATAATAAAAAACCTAACCCAATTCACCCAACTTGTTAAATCCATATTCTACATTAGACAAGAACACAATGTATTTTGAAAATTCATTTAAACCTTACTGCCAAATAAATTCCACCACTTTTCACATTATATACAGCAAGGGATTATCTCGAATCTGTAACAGCTGGAGCACTTCTACATTTCTTGTTGTGAAGGAGTAAAAAGAATATGAACACAGTGTCACACCATAGTTATTTCGCTCTCGCTGCTGGGTGTGTCGGATTTTTGTCACTATCACTGATTAATGAATGAAGCTACAATTTGTGGCGAAATCCAACAACACGGCTGTGTACTAAGCTGGCAATATATCTACAGGACGTGTGGTGTTTGTCACTTGGCATATGAACAATTCAAAACAGAACTAAGATAGTGATATGCTCAACTAATGATTCCAATCACGTATATAGATTGCTTCTTACCTCATTTTCTGCTGTTTGGATCTGATTCCACAAATCAATGTTACTTTCACGTACACATATATGTAGTGTATGAGTTAAAATGGATCATGAAAAAGCATTTATTAGGAATTTATTATGAGAGTTGAGGAAGGCGTTACCACCATGGAATGTGTAATGGAATGTCTGGAATAATAAAATATCTGTATTTAAGATAGTATCATATAGATGATCGAGTCATGTAATAGTAGTTGGAAAATTAATGTTATGGTCTAATGTGTAAGAGGACTATGACGATGTGTAGATTTAAAACTTCATCTGAAATTGTTTGGTTTGTTGAGTAATGGCTTGCATGCAATACTAGTGGCTAATAAACATTCCAATTTATTGTGTTTGGCAACTAACAGACTTGTGGAAAATGAAGGATTGGAAGCCCTATCTCACATGAAATAGTGTTGTCTCCCATTGCATTATTAGCTAGCATTGTCATGCCAACACTCTTCAATGTTAACTTATTTTATAACACATTTTTAAAGCCTTATAGTGGTCGTTTTATTCTTTTATTAACAAGGAATATTTCTAAAGTGAAATTAATTACATAACTATACATACACGTCCTATAAAGTTGTTGGCATTGTATATAAAGTGAAATTAGTCTTATGTTAATAAAAATTATATATTAAATTGGTATTATTATAATATCACTATTAAATTTTGAATGTGTGTGTATGTATCCCACCCATTAGACACGCTATATCCATTTTTACTACTAGATGAAAGGGGAGAAATGATAGAATATAGATTGATAAAAAAAACGCCATTATTTAAATGAAAAGAGAAGAAAGAAAAGTGAAACAATATTCATAACATTTAATATCTTTAGGCCGAAGATATTTATTATTGGCTGCTAATTAACTACTTCTTTGGTACACTAATAACACGTTATATAATCACATTATTATTTTATTTATATACAATTTTATTAGGTAAGCTAATATATTGTTTAATTGAAACTTAAAAGATTTATCTATAAAGATATTTAGTTTCGAACTGATTTTTTTCAACATATATCCTTTTTTAACAAATTTGGGATTGATTAGGAATGGATGAAGCTGGGAATTGCCTACTTCAACCATATTATTTATCTTATTTTTTAAATTTTTTATTATGTAAAATACAAATAAATATTTGTATTCGTTGTTTTATTAAAAAATATAAATTTTATTTTATGATTTATTTTAATATATTTTTTTCATAATATTCTTTCTATCTATTTACATTGAATAATAAATAAATAATCTTTAAGTTTTTTATGATTATTATACTTTTAGAAAATTTCTACTTTTATAAGAAATTTCAAATTTAAAATTAAAAAATATAAAGAATTTTGCTGATTTTGTTTTAAAAATAAATAAATACAAATTGGTCTGTGAATTCGAAATATATGAAATAAGTCAGATCTATTAACCCACTAATTTATACGAATCAATTTACTATAACTTATTTGCGAAAGTCTAATACAAAACACACCAAACAGAACAAGTTAATCCACATTGTCAGCCTCTAGATTTGATGGTTTATACAAAGTATAAAATTAAACCATATAATAGCATGTTAATAATATATAAAATCTATTATAAATAATTAATATAATATACGTGTATGCATAATAGAATAGTAATAAGTATATATATATATATATATATATATATATATATATATTATTTCTTTTCATATATACTCCCTTATTTTAAAATAAGTATTTAAGCATGTCATAACTTTTTTATCAATAAGGAAAAATATTTCTTTATATATACTGGAAATAAGGGTACGGATAACTACAAGAAATATGTTATTTAAAAAAAATTTTAGTTATCAAATGAAATGGTTGCTAATTATAATTAAAATAGTCATCAAATTAGATTTTTTTATTAAATAACTATAAAATTGACATAATAATGACTAATTAAATTAAAAGATTAGTATCTAATATTAGCTACTAAAATTTTAATAACATATGTCGTTAAATTTTTAATTGGTATCTAATTAAGTTAGAAACTAATTTAAAATCTAATAATAAAAAAAATTTATAAGAATACAAGTACGGAAAAAAGAGGTTACACCGTAATTAACATAATAGCTAGATAAAGAAGAAATAATTGATATGTGTTCACCACCCAAGAAACAAAGAAGGTATGAGGGCACTACTGCAATCACAAGGATTCAATTTGTTATTTCAAGACCTAACATTAAAATTTAACATTTTTGACTATTTTCTACCATAAAAAACCTTTACCCTGAAACACAACATTCTCTTATTTCGTCGATAAGAAAAAAAAAAAAAAAAAAAAACATTCTCTTATTTTAATTAAATAATTGAAGAAATAATAAATTTAAAATTTAATAT
>Ga0099825_1009036_pt1 | contig 11544 bp, 3 predicted proteins | sample SiratroredBW_FD_76838 | JGI IMG/M metagenome (GOLD analysis project Ga0099825, IMG submission 76838) | Root nodule microbial communities of legume samples collected from California, USA - Siratro red BW | ecosystem: Host-associated > Plants > Roots > Nodule | place: USA: California | collected...
TCTTTCTTTCTTTCTGCTTCTCACTTGAAGATCAACCTTAGCCAAACTCAGCTAGTTTTCCTTTTCTTTCGTAATATAGAGAATGTAATCCGCTATCTGTATTTCTTGTAGTATGCGTGAATGAGAAATAAAAAACCCTCCCCTTTGGACTGTGCATTTGCCCTTTATATTTACATTGATCACCCACTACCCCATTACCGTTCTAATCATTCTATTTTATTGCAATTAAATCACTTTTAAGACAGTCGTCTCCCTTACATTTAAACGGCTCTTTAGTGATGTGGTGAGGCAGAAGAACGTGGACGGAAGGCCATCTAGAGTCCTAAGCTGCTACAAGTATTGAAGGAGAATTAATAGGTATAATGAATGGAGTGGTGTGACCGTAGAGTGCAACACTGATGAAGAGCCACTATGGAGAGAGTGCAAAGGTTAAGATGTAGAGCCCTAACGACTAAATGCCTCCATGGCACGTAATTAGATAATAAATAAAAATAAAAATAAAAACCACATGGCTAGTCATTAATGGAACGTGGGGTGCAAACAGCAAACTCTACATTTTTCGCTTAGGCCCTAAACTTATTTATTTTTCCATCATACCGGGTTACAATCTTTCTTTCTTTTTTTATTTTATTATTATTTATTTAAACTTTAATCATAAAATAAAATAAAGTAAAAAAAAATTATTTATTATTTTATTTATCTTAAATGGCAAAAGATGATAAAAACTAAATAACATATTTTTTAATTTTTATTTTCTTTTTATTTTAAAATAATTTTATTTATCCAGACGAAATTGGATGTTGACAAAATACAAAGAATATTATAATCATATTACTAATATTACATTATCCAAATCATAGACTTATAATATTCAAATCATAAATATAAAAAATTAGAACATTTGAATATAATATTTAGATCATTCACATATAATTATATAAAAAAATTATAATTGATAATCATGCTAGTATACTCATACCATTTAATAACTTTAATTATAAAAGAAAAAAATATATTATTTTTTTAACCAATCACAGTTATAACTATTCCTACAAAATCACATTTTATATCTAAATCCACTCTCTAAAATAACAACAATTTAGCCAATACTTCAGGTTTAGTTTTACAACAATTCAGCCAACACTTCAGGTTCAGTCAGAAAGACGCATGCTCCAACCATTAAGGTGCTATTAGGGCTAAATGGATGATGAACACACACAGATGATAGTCTATTAGGGCTAAATGGAATGTATCTTATAAGTCCTCAATTCACATCCATTGATGCTTCATTTCCTTAGCATAGGTAAACTAAAGGTCATTATTACTCACTAAAACAACAATTCTGCCAACACTTCAGGTTCAGTTATCAAGATGACACATGTTCCACGAATTATGTTGCTAATTAGTTATTATTATACAAAAGAAAACTAGAATATCTGTGTAACAAATCTCTCTCACCTATTCCCTCAATCTTGCATTAATTGTTTATTTACATTTAATTTTCCACTAACAATCTTTAACTTTTGTCATTTAAATCCTTATTCTTTTTCCTTTTATATTAAAAGGATTTTTCTTACTTTCATTCCCTTCTTTCTAGGCTTCTCTTAATTTATTTAATGTATTTCTTATATTTTTTTTCCATGTCAAAGATATTTATATTTTTTTCCATGTCAAAGATATTTCATTTTAAAATTGTCCATTCTTATTAAAATAGACAATATTTTTTTAATATATTTATTGTCAATTAAATAAGTTAAATAATGTGTTTAAATGAGAAAATTTTCAATTTTAAGAAAATTACAATGTATTGAATTTGAGATGCTTTCAATTCAATTTTTTTTTTAATTTTCAAATGTTTTATTTTAATAATGAAAATTAAATTTATTCAACTTTAATTTTACCTCTGTGTATAGAATGTATTAATTATTATCAAATATATAAAAACATTTTAATATTAAACCATATTTAATCATTCAATAACATTAATTTTTGAGACGTTTTCATTATACCTCAATGTTTAGTAGAATTTCTTAATTGACATTAATAGATATTTTTTTATTGACATTAATTGAGGTTGTCTGGTTACCACAACCATTGACATTTATTCAGGTAATATTTTTGTTGACTTTTAAAACAATTTTAACTGAAAAATTGTTTTAGTTAAAGTTGCTTGAAAATAAATTTAACTAATATTGGTTAAAATTTGGCTGAATTGTCCTTAAATTTATTAATATTAGTTAAGAAAATCATTAGTAACGCCAACCAAAAAATAATTTTGATCGAGATCAATAAAAAAATAATTCTAAAAATGTAAATAAAAATATACTTTCCACAACATCAATTAAAAATATATTTAGTTACACCGAAATGCAAAATTGTCTAATGACCCTAACTAAAAAATAATCTCAATATTGATTAATAAAAATACTAACTAAGATTAATGTCAAAATAATCTTGACTTATGTTGATAAGAAAACAATCATATTATTAAAAAATATGATTTTTTAATATTAGGGCTATTAGGACTAAATGAAATGCATTTTATAGGTCTCTAATTCATTTTATAGGCTTCATTTCCTTAGTATCGGTAAACTAAATCTCACTACTCTCTAAAACAACAACTATTCGGCCAACACTTCAGATTTAGTTATCAGAAAGATGCATGCTCCACCTATTAAGGTGTTATTAGGGCTAAATGGATGTTCCACCTATTAAGGTGCTATTAGGGCTAAATGGATGATGAACACATATAGAGTGGAAAGGATGATAGTCTATTAGGGCTAAATGGAATGTATCTTATAGGGTCTCCAATTCACATCCATTGATGCTTCATTTTCTTAGCATAGATAAACTAAAGGTCATTATTACTCTTTAAAACAACAATTCTGCCAATACTTCAGGTTCAGTTATCAAGATGACACATGTTTCACCAATTATGTTGCTAATTAGTTATTATTATACAAAAGAAAACTAGAATATCTATGTAACAAATCTCTCTTAGTTATTCCCTCAATCATGCATTAATTGTTTATTTACATTTAATTTTCCACTAAAAATCTTTAATTTTTTTCCATTTAAATCCTTATTCTTTTTCCTTTTATATTAAAAGGATTTTTCTTACTTTCATTCCATTCTTTCTAGGCTTCTCTTAATTTATTTAATGTATTTCTTATATTTTTTTCCATGTCAAAGATATTTCATTTTAAAATTGTCCATTCTTAATAAAATAGACAATATTTTTTTAATATATTTGTTGTCAATTAAATAAGTTAAATAATGTGTTTGAAAGATAAAATTTTCAATTTTAAGAAAATTAAAATGTATTGAATTTGAGATGCTTTCATTTTTTTTTTATTTTAAAAAGTTTTATTATAATAATTAAATTTAAATGTATTAAACTTTAATTTTACCTCTCTGTATAGAATGTATTAATTACTATCAAATATATAAAAATATTTTAATATTAAACCATATTTTCCATGTCAAAGATATTTCGTTTTAAAATTGTCCATTCTTATTAAAATAGACAATATTTTTTTAATATATTTATTGTCAATTAAATAAGTTAAATAATGTGTTTGAATGATAAAATTTTCAATCTTAAGAAAATTAAAATGTATTGAATTTGAGATGCTTTCAATTCTTTTTTTAATTTTAAAATGTTTTATTTTAATAATTAAATTTAAATGTATTAAACTTTAATTTTACCTCTCTGTATAGAATTTATTAATTACTATCAAATATATAAAAATATTTTAATATTAAACCATATTTAATCATTCAATACATTTTGAGACGTTTTTATTATTACCTCAATGTCTAGTAGAATTTCTTAATTGACATTAATAGATATTTTTTTATTGATATTAATTGAGGTATCTTGTTACCACAACCATTGACATTTATTCAGGTCATATTTCCTAGGTCATCAAGTAATACTTTTGTTGACTTTTTAAATAATTTTAACTAAAAAATTGTTGTAGTTAAAGTTGATTGAAAATAAATTTAACTAATATTGGTTAAAATTTGGCTGAACTCCTTGAATTTTTTTAATAAACTTTGACAAGAAAATATAATGACCGTCAAAAAAATAATTCTTGCAAAACAAGTCTGGTTCACACATGTTAAAAAAATAAATTTATTAATATTAGTTAAGAAAATCTTTAGTAACGGCAACCAAAAAATAATTTTGATCTAGATCAATAAAAAAAATAATTCTAAAGATGTAAATAAAAAAATAATTTCCACAATATCAATTAAAAATATATTTAGTTACACCGAAATGCAAAATTGTCTAAATGACCCCTAACTAAAAAATAATCTCAATATTGATTAATAAAAATACTAACTAAGATTAATGTGAAAATAAGGTTGACTTATCTTGATAAGAAAATAATCATATTATTAAAAAAACTGAATAAGTTAAAAATAATTTTAGTTATCATAAAAGAAATTATGTTTGGCATTAACATTAAATATAGATGATATTGATGTAGAAAATTCTTTAAGAATTAATATTAATTAAATAGATAAAAAAATAACTCTATTTATATTGATTTAAAAATGATTAGAATTGACTTTTAAAACATTACCTGAAAAAATAATTTTAAGGTAAAGGGTGAATTGAGTGTGAAAAGAAAAAAAAAACATTGATTTGAGAAAAAAAAAAGATAAAAAATTGTAAATTCCTATTTTCTTAGAAAGAATTTGAGTTATTTTAATTTTAAATAATTAAATTATTTTATATAAAAATATAATTTAAAAATTCAATTCAAAAAATTATTTATAAAAGATAAATTTTAATTTCTATATAACAAAGTTATTATCTAAATTTCTTCACTATAACATCCAACCAATTTTATAGTCTTTCTTATTCAAACTTTAATAAAAGACGTAATAAATTAAAGAATAATGATTTAAAATTATAAAAGATAGAAAATAATTTTTTTAGCTTGAGCAAAAATATCTTGAATGAATATCTTCCATCTAAGTGGAAATTTCTTAGCTTAAGAAAAAATAGACTTGAGACTAAGTTTAATTGTAGAACCATTTTAACTTGAGTAAGAATATTTTAACTGTAACGAAAATAAACTTGAGATCAGGTTCAATTCCAGTACTATTTTTTTTAGTGAAAATCTCTTTGCTCGAACAAAAATATCATAAGGAAGTATTACAAAACCAACATTTTCAACTTTTTATCAAATACTATCTATTTATCATATCATGTACTTTAGATTTTAAGCAAACTTGACATTACATGGAGTGCATAAATGCATTTACCTACATGTCAAAAAGACTTAGCATTTCAAAATTACATTGATATGGAACTAAACTCATAAACTCAAAAAAAAAAAAAAAGTTATGCTTAAGAGTGAATGCAATGTACCAACGTCACTATATGTTCTAGTACATAATATGTCATTGCAGTTCAAAAACACAACCTAGATAAATAGGGTAAGCTAGTGTAAGAAATTATTTAACATATAACAATAAAAAAATTACTAAGGCTATCACAACATACATCAAATATAACTATATCTTATTATATTCATATAATTAATATCAAAATTCGAGTCATTTCAACATCAAACATTATTCTCAATCATTCACATAGGGAAAATCGGAGGGGAGAAACATCGGAAAAATCTCATAAGAATGAGAGCAAGAGCCCAACACATAAGGGAATGACACCACTTTCAACCCAAAACCTTAAGGCATTAGATTTGTGGGTCTTCTTTCTTATATGTTGCTCAAATTTCTTATTTGTACTCAATGTGGGACTTAGACTCACACTTGGATACCTACCAATCTCCCCCTCAAGTAAGAGTTCCTCTTCCATATTGATACACTCCCCTTCGAGCGGAAGCATTTTCTAAATGGGACACGCTTGCCTGAAACCTTCATCAGAAGAATTTCGATACAAGGATCAAACTGTACTCGTCTGAGCCGGCTACACAACCATCAGCTTTGATACCACTTGCTGGAAAAATTGAGAGGAGAAACACTAGAGAGATCTCAAACAATGAGAATTGAGCCAAACCCACATAAAGAATTAACACCATCTTCACCCAAAATCATAAGGCATTGGGTTTGTCGGTCTTCATTCTTATACGTTACTCAACTTTTCATTTCTATTTAATATGGGACTTTGACTCACACTTGGATACCTAACAAGCGGAATCAACACGATTACCTCACAAACGACCCTCTCACTTGTATCACTGTTTACACACTTAAACGGGACATGCTTGCCTAAAACCTCCGTTAGTAAGACTTTCGATACAGGAATCAAATTGTACTCGTCTAAGCCGGTTACACAAACCATCGGCTCTGATACTACTTGTTGGGAAAATCCGAAGGGAGAAACACCGGGGAGATCTCACAAGAATGAGAACAAGAGCCCAATACACAAGGGAATGACACCACCTTCAACTCAAAACCTTAAGACATTAGGTTTGTGGATCTTCTTTATTATATGTTGCTCAACTTTCTCATTTCTAGTCAATGTGAGACTTAGACTCACACTTGGATACCTAACAAGATCACACATGGACCCATCATCTTTTGAAAGACTTGTATTAAGCTGGCTACTATTGTTGTATACTAGCATCTAATATAATATACAACGTTACATTACTAGTGAATCTAAGGAAAATGATCAGGGTAAGTTCAAACATCCAATATTGGGTGTCTACAACGAGTCCTAGTATGTATGAACTCCCTCATCAATTTCTCATTACCTAATACCTTAGTCTATATGACTTAGATCATCAGTGAATACTTAATACACATTAACAAGCAACGACTCACACATTATCTCAAATGTTTGTCCTCAATTCCATCTTTCTCATTAGTACATATCATTCAATCCACAGGTCAAAACATGTAATAATCCTTCAGTCATCAAAACAACAATTAGATACTAAATCCTCAACATATACTGTTCCCACAAGTTCACACATCATCAAAGCAACTATTTCATCAACTACACTCAATTTCATTACCAGCAATCTTGTCATAGAATATTGAAACTCGAGACCACGTCCCCTTCACAGTCAAGTCTTCTAACCTAATGTTATATAGAAAGATTTAAAACTAGCTTTCCTTACATGAATTGAAGGAGAACACTCAAAGAGCTCCAATTCCTAGGTAAATAGAAACTAAATCTAACTCCAAAAGAGGAAGGACGAAAAATGAACTTATTATAAACAACTTTCTAAACGGTTAGTCTTACTCTAATCACCCATCAGGAGTCCAAAGGTGGTCTCCAATCGTCAATCAGATGAAGAGTGGGGTCAGAAATCTAGAAAGAAGGCAGGGGAAACTAATTTAGAGGGATGGTGGTTAAGTTACAAATGAAACCTGAATAACTGAATTTTTTATTTATATGAACTTTTCACTTTAATAAATAAAATATTTAGGTGTCATTCTACTTATATCACTTCAACTCTAAATTTATTTTCTAGGGTCTTACATTCTCTCCAACCAAAATAATTTTCGTCCTAAAAAATTAGCTTACTAGAAACGAGAGAAGTATAGATTTTTCTAAAGGTTTCCTCCATCTCCCAAGTTGAACCACTAAACTTGGTATCTCACATAACAAACCCAATCCGACAATAGAGCGACATGCAACACAAAAACCTATATATGAGATCTAAACCTTTAAATATATGGAGATACTATCTCACTTCCACACTAAAATATCTAATTGAGTTTACATTTTATTTTAAACTCATGAGACAAAAAGTCTCATTGACAATCCTAGGAACACAATCATACAATTTATATACAAACATTTATCACATGACATACTTAGCAATATTTTATCATATAAAAATCACCTATAAAAATCTTGACATGAAAAATTATATTTCACACTTCCATAATTTTATAACCTTTCTTGACATCTATCTATAAGTCATCATATTACTCTAGTTTTACTTTTATCCTATTTTTAGAGTTTAGTTCGAAATCCTTCAGAAACATCACTTGTATATTATATTTACAGCCTTTATAGAATGCAAAAAATATTGTAATCATATTACCAACATTACATTATACAAATCATAAACTTATAATGTTCAAATCATAAATGTACAAAATTAGAATATTTTAATACAATATTTAGATCATTCACATACAATTATTTTAAAAAAATGATAATTGATAATCGTGCTAGTACACTCCTTTCATGACCATTCAATAACATTAATTATAAAAAGGAAGAAATATATTCTTCTAGCCAACCACAGTTATAAATTATTCCTATAAAATCACATGTTATACCTAAATCTATTAAAGTATAATAGAGTTATATTTCACATACTTGGAAATGATGATTAAATTGAAATAAACTAATATTTACCATCAAAAATACCTTTGTTAGATATTGTTATCTTTTAGTTATACCTTATACACATTAAATCATTCTTGTAATCTTAGATTGGACTTTATTTTCTAATTTCTTGCTTGTAAATACACAAACCTTAACTTAAACCTAAGAATCTCTAATAATAAGAACACTTGCTCAAGGTGAGAAAAAAATGTCAATAACATAAAACAAACGATGCTTCAAATAAAAATTCAGTTCATAAACAAAACTACCAAGGAATCAAATGTAAGAAAGAGTTATTTGCTTTGGTACTAGATAACTTTTACTTTCTTTTGATCCTTTTTCTTTCCTAAATTATATTTTGTTTTATTCTACAATAAGTGGTGAACCATGAATGTCCTTAGTTAAAAAAAAATAGTTAAATATCTAAAAGATGCACCATTATCACCATTACCTACAGGTAATAACTTATGAAAAAGATACCCATGTCAACTTAACAATACTTCTAAGAATTTTATTCAAGAATAGCTTTCAAGGAATCAATATTCAATTAATTATGAGAAAACATATTAAATTAGAGTTGTAAGAGATAAATGCTAACACATATTTTCATAAAAAGCAAGTGATTTCAATAATCTTGCTTTCAAGTTCTCAAAGAGAACTTGCAATTGAAAAGGGTTGAAAACTACAAACACAGGAAGCTTGTATAGTTAACAGAGTAGTGCCATTGTTGATCATTCAAAATTATTCACTCAATGGTATTGTATTGTTCCTTTTTAGGTTTCCCTACAGAGAAAAATAAGCATATCTTTCCACCAACGTTGTTATAATTAAGCGACTATTAAATCATGTAATTTTAATATAATGATTCAATGTAATCTGATCCAAAATACTATCCTTTCCACTTTGACTCTGGAGTTACCTTTCTTTTCAAAACTCAAGTAAGGCCCAAAGCCTATCCCAAATCCCTGAATATTGTGTTGGTTCATTTTAAAAGTAATGATACATTTCAACATTTTAATTCTTTAATCATTTAAAAAAAGACTTTCTTTTATTTCAGTATTCGTTTTTGAAACACTTTATTCCAACACCTTCATTTAGGCACTTTTTTTTCTTATATATGTTATCTTAACATATCTTTTATCTTTTTAGAGGTGGTTAGAGAAGTAATCCATAAGACTGGAATTTTTTATTCTACCCACTATTTCTAATTTCTAGTCCAGATCTTCTATGTTTTCATACGTCCAAATATTTTTCTTTTCTTTTTTATCATTTTTTCATAATTTTTTTTCATAATATAGAAAGTATTTTGATGTCTAACTCAATTGAAATGACCATTATCACGGCAAACACACATTACAAGAAAAAAATTATTTAGAGATCAATTTTTAGCTTCTAAATGAAATGGTTACTGATTGTGACCAAAATAGTCATCAAATTAGATTTTGGTTGCTAAATAACTACAAAATAGAACTAATGATTGAATTTAGTAAGCAATTAAGTCAAATAATTGATATTTAACATTAGCTACCAAAGTTTTAGTGACCTATACTATTAGATTCTAACTTAGTTTCTAACTTAATTAGATACCGATTTAGAATCTAATGACATGGGTCACTAAAACTTTGGTTTTGACTTGAATCATTACTTCTATTTTGTAGTTATTTAACAACTAAAATTTAATTTGATTACTATTTTAATTACAATTAACAACTATTTCATTTGATAACTAAATATTGATATCTAAATAGTTTTTTTTTTATAATTATACTTTGATATGATAAGATGTACCAAACTTGTTGACTATCTAAATGTACACCTTGTCAGTAACAACAAAATTAAGTCAAACTTTTTGTTTAAGAATGTTGAACATGTAGGGCTTTGTTAATAGAGACATGTTTTCGTCTTAAATCTTATAAAATATTTATGTTTGACTATAACAAGTTGCACAGGGGACACTTTTAGGCGCAAGGTTTTAGGTTATATGCGCATACACAAATTCAACAGATTGAAAATGACCAAACTGGAAACTTATGATTATCTGGGATAAACTTTAATGCTACTTTTTAAGTCAAAATAGGAATATTTTAAGGAAACTAAAATCGTATTTTACTTTTCATTTATTTATACCAAGTGTATGTATGTCTGGATTTTGAATAAAACAACATTTTTCACTTGAAATAACATAAGATACTAGCTTTGTTAGAGTCTCGAGGTTCTGCCTCATCTGTGCAGACTATATCCTAAGATAGTATTTTTTTTATATACTTTTCAATTATAAAATTTTATTATTTTCTAGTTAGACAGTAATTAGTATTAAGATTTAATTAGTTATTATTAATATAACTAAATTTAGTTGGTCCATTTGTTAAAGGAATATACTATTTTCATTAATTTTAATTGAGTTTGTGATGTTAAAACATTTGAACTATTTAAATTATATTATATATCCTATTTGTTATTTATTTTATTTTTAAAAATTATTTTATTTTATTTGTTGGTTTTAAACAATTGTTTTTCTTTCTTATAAATGTGTATATGCTCTTATTGATGATTGTTTATTGGTAAGTAGGAAAGTTAAAAAAATAAAACAAATGAGTCCCAATGTTAGTTTGATAACATTACAACTCAATCTTAGTTTTTTTTACTTAAGATTCAATATAATAATTAATCAAATATTAATTTGTGGGTGAATCGTGAGTGAGATATGTTTGATTAGACTGTTTATTAAGAATATACTTTTTTTTTTAGTACATTAATCTTTTAAGGTTATTTCTCATGTATTTTTTTGATAAATTTTTGGTGTACTAAAATTTATATTTATTTGTGGGTGAATGTTGGATTGTTGTGGAATATAGAAAATTTGTATAGATTCCTTCAACTTCAAAACTTACAAAAGTATGAAAAGAAAGGAATGAATGTTAGAAATATATTTATCAGTGATTTATGAATCTCCAAAAATATTTAATAATTTTCTACATTAACATGTAATTATAGTTCTAATAATTAAGACATCATTTACTACAAACCATTAATCTCCACCTTTCACATCACTCCACACTAAATATGATCCACACTTAATATGAAATGTGTTAGCACCAGTGGACTGCTGCAGTGATTTGATGAAGCCAACCATGTGTGAAGAAGTTCAAGACCTATGATCATATGTGGAATGCATGAAGATTCATGAAGATTTGAAGCTTGGTCTAGAA
>Ga0099825_1009038_pt1 | contig 11542 bp, 7 predicted proteins | sample SiratroredBW_FD_76838 | JGI IMG/M metagenome (GOLD analysis project Ga0099825, IMG submission 76838) | Root nodule microbial communities of legume samples collected from California, USA - Siratro red BW | ecosystem: Host-associated > Plants > Roots > Nodule | place: USA: California | collected...
AACTGATAGAAATTTAGAGTAATGGGTGTGGTTAAAGTTATTAGAATATTTAAAAGTGAAAATTATTACTTATATATACGAAAGACATTACCGCACAACTACACAAAAATGAACAACAATCAGTTATGTGCATTGTGCAGTGCTACGACAAACAAAAACTCAGAGTTTGAAGTCCAGGAAATACCTACCCCCAACTTCGTCGCCAACCTATGTCATACAAAGTCAAATTAAATAAATGGTGGTGTGATTGCAGACAATTTCAAGCCCTGAAGTTGCCTTGTCCACATGTCATAACTGTTTGTTCATTTTCTCATCTACAGTTAGCCATATTCGTTTCTCCCCTTTACAGCCGCAACAACATTTTAAAGGCCTATGAAATTCAATTCCATCCAGTTCAAAACCAAGACTATTGGTCTCCTTACACGGGTCTAATATATGATACCTGGCCCACACATGAAAAGAAGCAAAGCTGGAAGACCAACTATATGATACTTGACTCCACTACATCACTTATGTACACAAATCACAAATATTTTGCGAAATTATAAATGTACTGAAATCATGCTGATGTGGCATGTGGTACGATTTCAGTGTATTTTTTCTAAACCGAAATCGTGCCACCTCAGCACGATTTTAGTTCAGAAAAAATATATTAAAATTGTGCCACATCAACACGATTTTAATTAACCCATAAAATTGTGCCATGTTGACAAGATTTCACTGACTGCTAAACAAAATCGTGCCATTGTGGCACGATTTGTTCAGAATAATATCATTGTGACATGGCACGATTTACCCAGACTGGTAATTAAAAAAAAATTTACCCATTCTGGGAATTTCCAAACAAAATTGCACCAAAATGGGAAATTTGTCCATCAACCACTCTACCATTGTGTACCTTTCAACATGCTTTCATTTTTTGCTTATCATATCTTTCAACCTTTTTGGTCTTTTTTATATCTTCAAAACTAAAAAGTGTAGTGATGTAGTGATCTGAATCTTAACTATTTGAATTCATCAACACATAGTCTTAACAATCTCAACTCAAAAACACACAATTTTAACAATTTCAACTCAAATACACACATTTTGTTCATCCATTTTCATAAATAATTTGTGCCCGTATTAAGAAGGATTAACATGTTTACAATAGTTCTCATACGGGCATCGACCAAAATATATTTCTCACAAACAAAAAACAATAATTTCAAAACCTAATTTATAGTATGATAATAATGCTATAAAATCCAACCAAATTCAAACATGAAGAAAACATAATAAAACTTAAAACTATCACATATAAGAGAAATTACATCAAACAAGTTTAAGAATATTTGTTGTGAGTCTAACCATAGTCATCCTAATAGTAAATGAGAACCATGAAGGCTCATAAAGAAAACGATCAAAGCCCAATGGTTTAGGGATTTCATCTAAAGAATATTAGTTGTTAATTTGTTATATCCAAAAATATGTTGTTAGAAAAAAAAAACAGTTACCTATTAAAGATTGACTCTCAAATAATCCACGATCCCATAAGACCATCTTTGTAACAAGAATTGATGGAGTGAAATATTTGACATTTCAGTTTTCTTAATTAACTTTTTTACTCCTTCCATATCAATGTAACCATTTGGTGCTTTCATTGACCCTACTCCCAAACCCACCAAAGACCTATATGAAACCTTACACATAATTCTAGAAAAATTAGTCAGTCTTTAAACACAACCCAATACTATCCAAGAACATCATGAAGGTCGCTACCTGGCCCTCCAACTAAATATGGAAAATCGTCAAACAACTTTGGAAACTAATCATGACACCCTCACCCATACCATTATTACCCTATTAACAACTATATCCGCCAAAACTTCTACCAGACATACATCATCAATAGAGAACACGTCTCTACTTAACCACCAGGTTCCAATTTTTTTCAAACTATTTTTACCACCACTACCACCACCACCATTCCCCTTTTTCACCCAACTCCAAACCCCGCACCTACCGTACACCTATCCAAAATATAATTATCTTTCTTTGATGGCACAAATCCTCTAGATTGGCTTTTCCAAGCTGATCAATTTTTTCAATTTTATAACATATCATGGGATTCTCGTTTACACATGGTTGCTTTTTATATGCAAGGTGAGGCACTTAGTTACCACCAACTTAGTCCATTGAACTTCATTTTGGACCTTCAACATATACCAACCATCAAACAAAGCTACTTAAGCTCCGACAACATGGTACTATCACTGAGTATCAAATAGTTTTTGAAAAACTTTCCAACTGTATCTTAGGCTTGACCCCTGAGATGACATTAAATTGCTTTATTTTTGGCCTCATCCCAAAAATTCACAGGGAAGTAGTTGTGCTTCAACCAACTTCTATTACCCAAGCCTTGGGCCTGGCCAAATTGTTGGAATCCAAAATCAATGATTCTAAACATTACACACGCAACTCACATTCCTGCCTCAATCATTCCAAATCTTTTGCCTTCTCCATGACTCCCTTTCAACACCCCTCATAAACCAATGTCCCCAAACTCCTTCCCTATAAAAAAAATCACCTCAGCCCAACTTCAGGATCATAGGGTTGTTGGTTTATGTTATAACTGTGATGAAAAAAAAATTCCTAGGCACAAATGTACCACCCATCATTTTCTACTTTCGCTATGTGAAGAGTTTTCTTCTGAATACCTCATAAACTCTTCCTCATATAACACCCTTGACCCTGATCTAGATGGTCCCACTGACGTCCACCTATCTCTCCTAGCTTTATCTAGCTTTCCCTCAACTCACACCTTTAAATTTAAAGGTCATATAGCTAACCTTCCCATCACCATCTTAATAGACATTGGTAGTTCACATATTACAACCTTGACTTGCCCTTCTTCTCCAACTTTGCACTATCCATATTACACCATTTTCAGTCATGGTTGGTAATAAAGAACGAACCCAATGTTATTCCCTTTCCCCTGATGTTTTTATTTCTATCCAAAAGCACTCATTCACTATACCTTTTTACCTCCTTCCTATTAAAGGAGTTGATGTTTTTCTAGGCATGGATTGGCTACACTTTCTAGGCCCTTTGCAGGCTGGCTTTTCTACCCCCTCAACTTTCCACCATGGTTATCCAATAACCTCACATGGTACAACTAAACTTTCACCCAATCACGTCTCTTACACTCATATTTGTCACCTTTTACACATTGATGTCATTGCTTCTCTTCACCTTCTCACTTTTCAACATATCCCTTCCTCTACTCCCTCCATCACCCAAAATCACCATCCCTATATTTTAACACTCCTTAAAACATACCACTTAGTTTTTCCCTCCCTCGTGGACTACCACCTTATCGATCACAAAATCACCACATTCCTCTCATTCCACAATCTTCACCAGTCAATATAAAACCATGACTCTATCCATATGCTTACAAAACCATTATAACCCCACTCATTCATGATATGCTAAATGAAGGCATTATAAGTCCTAGTACAAGCCCTTCCTCATCACCTGTCATTTTGATAAAAAAAAAAAAAATGGAACATAACGTTTTTATGTCAACTATCGAGCCTTAAACGCTATCACAATCAAATATAGATTTTCTATCCCTACCATTGATGAACTTTTGGATGAGCTAATTACAATTGCAATGTTTACAAAGTTAGATTTAAGATCTAGGTACCACCAGATAAGGGTAGACGCTAAGAATTGTCATAAAACGGCGTTTGGAATTTTTGATGGACACTATGAGTTTCTAGTTATACCATTTGGACTTTCTAATGCCTCATTTACATTTTAAGTATCCATTAATGATTTGCAAAGACCACATCTATGCAAATTCATCCTATTTTTCTTTGATGACATACTAATCTATAGCCATTCTATGTTAGAACACATTCAACGCCATGGCTAGAAGCCCATAGATTGTTTGTTAAAGAATCTAAATGTGTTTTTACAGCTGCTATGACTTCTTACTTGGCCATATTCTTCAAGCCGAAACAGTTATCCTTGATCCTGATAAGATAAAAGTCATTCTTACACGGCCAAGTCCGACATCCTTACCACCCTGCGAGCATTTTTGGGGATCACATGATTCTGTTGAAATCTTGTTCGAGGATATGCCACTCTTGCCTTGCCACTCACAAATTTACTAAGATTATCAACATTTACATGGGATACAAAGGCTCAAGAGGCCTTTAAAAAAATTTAAAACACACCCTGACTATAGCTCCAGTCTTGCATTTACCCAACTTCTCTCTACCATTTGTAGTGGAAATCGATGCTTCAGGAACAACCATTGGTGCGGTTCTGTCTCAAGACAGTCATCCTATTGCCTTCTTCAGCAATAAACTTTTCTCCAAAATGCAAGCCAGTTTCATTTGTGTGAGAGAAATGTTTGTTGTAATAGAAATAGTAAAAAAATGGCGTCATTACTTGATAGGTACTCATTTCAAAATCATCACAGATCAACAGAGTCTTAAGGGATTACTTACCTCAATACATGCTACACTCCAAAACAACAAAATTGAGCCACCAAACTGTTGGGGTACATTTTTGACATCATCTATAGACCAGGATGCCACCACCATCCACCTTCTTATCTATCTCTTCTCTAATTTCAGACATCGTTATGAAATTGCACAACTACTACAAGTTAGAACCATATGAAAATGAAGTACAACACTTAATTTCTTTACCTAACTCTTAATATAGTTTCATTTGTAGTATTCTTCACCATCGTCGTCGTCTCTTTTTGTCATCCATTGGTACCTTTCGTTCAGAAATCTTACATGAATACCACACCACACCCATTGCAGGGCACTCTGGCCTTAAGGCGACAATGGCTTGTCTTGCCTCCTTATTTGTCTGGTCGGGCATGTATCGTGACACTAAGGCATACATCAAGGAGTCTCTCCCTCGCAACAAAATAAACCCATTAATCAGAAACCATTAGGCCTACTCCAAGCCATAACCACCCCAGTCAAACATTGGAAAGAATTAACCACAAATTTTATCACACATTTACCTTCATCATTTGTCCACACAGTCATATGGCCCTTCCTACCTCCTTCAACACCACTTATTTAACTAACCAATTTTTTGTTGAGATTTGTAGGTTACACGATATTCTAAAGTCCATTATCACTGATTGCGACCCTATGTTCCTCAATCATTTCTTGAAGGAACTTTTTCACCTACAAGGCACATAATTCAAATTCAGCACAACTTATCACCCACAAATCGATGGTCAAATAGAAGTCATCAACAAAGGTTTAGAGATTTACCTAAGATGTTTTACCAGCGACAACCCAAGGAATTGGTACATGTTCTTACACCTCGCTAAGTTTTAGTACAACACTCATCCTACCATTCGACCATCAAAATGAGTCATTTTTAAGATCTTTATGGACGACCTCCACCAGTTGTACCTTTCAGACACCTCAATAGAGCCTAACCTTAACACCACGCTTCAAGAACAAACACAAATGTTCCACGAGTTGAAGGCAACTCTCAAGAAGACTCAACAACAATGGCACACATAGCAAATATATCCTATCACCAACACCACTTCAACGTTGATTGGGTTCTCCTTCGTCATCATGCACACCGCCAAACATCCCTAAACCCTAAACCCTAAACTCCACAACAAGCTCTCACGCAAATCTTTTGGATCCTACCCCATCAAATGCCACATAGGTGAAGTTGCCTACGAATTGGCCCTATCACCCTCCTCCCGAATCAACCCCGCTTTTCACATCTCCCTCCTAAAACTTTTCCGTGGCCCAAAACCACCGTCCACCTTCTACCACCCTCGAAAGCAAGACTCCATTTCACACAACACACTCACTACCTACCCTCTTCCCAAACTTTAAACTAAGTACTTCAACCACTTTATCACTATTATTAAACACAAACTTACCTACTTCACATGTTCCTTCCACATCTACTGTCATGTGTATACCATCGATGTTCCCTATCCCTCTTTTGGCCTCACCACTTACAACGTCCACTCACACTCTAAAATCATGCACTCCTCGTAACTCACATATTACCAGATCCAACTTTCCAATTGTAAACCATATTACATCCGCCTCCACACTCTAAAAAGTTCTACAAATTAAGTCCCAATCCCACTCAACACATAACTTATATGGGCCCACCATTAATGGACATTGAAACCCATTCCCTCATAACCCTTCCACGACCCAAAACACACACACAGAAAAAATAATTTATAGCTACAAACCTTGAGGAAAAGGTTTATCCACAGAGGAAGGCAATTTATAGTAGGCCAAGACCATTAAGGCCCATCAGAAAAGTGTCAAAGCCCAAATGGTTTAGGGATTTCATCTAGAGAATATTAGTTGTCAATTTGTTACACTAAAGAATATTTTCTATTAGGAAAAAAAAAAAAAAAAAACAGTTGTCCACTAGGGATTGACTCTCAAATATTCTATGATCCTATAAGACCATCTTGTAACAAGAATTGATTGAGAGAAATATTTGAAATTTTAGTGTTCTTAATTAGCGCTTTTACTCCTTCCATAACATCGTAACAACCCCTCTTTTATCATTGTCGGTCCAATCCTGCTTATATTTTCTTGTTTCAATGTTGGTCTAGTCATGTGTGTGTGGGTTTACCTTCTCGTGTCCCCGTTAGTCCACTCTTGTCAATATTGTTCATTGGATTTGTTCATTACGTCTTCTCTCTAGAGGAGTATGTAAAATATTTTCATATTATTGTTGGTTTAATCATGTGTGGGTGGTCTTACCTTTTTGTCCCTTCTTCGGTATTATCATTATCTTCATAAATCAGTAGTTCAATACCTTTTTTGGGTATATGTTCTCTTTTTAACGTATTATCATTATTCTCCTACATCGATAGTTTGATACATTTTTTGAGTATATATTCTCTTTTTAAAATTACAAAATAATTAAATGAAAACAGACATTGTATCCAATGAAAAATGTACAAAACACATAATTGTGACTCACCCATAATAATAACAATAATAATATAAAATGTCTAATCATGGTGTTGGAACAATGTATACAAAATGAGAAATGTATGCAAATAGTTTCTCAAAATAATAATAATGATTGCTAAAAATAATAATAATGACTGCTAATGTCACAAAACGAGTTTTGGACAACATCCAACAATAAAAGAATTATCAACTTTACTAAACAAGTGTGAATTAAAATTGTTCATTCCCTTTTAAATTGAGAAATGAAGTTTTAAAACTCCACCAACCATTTGACAACCCACTTTCAGGGATAAATAGTCATTCCAAACATAAAATTTTATATTTGTAAAAGAAATAGATGATGAAGGATAAAATATTAAATGTGTAAGGTGGATGTAAAATTTTATTGGGTGTTAAAATATCATGGTTGTTTTGAATTCTATCTTTAATTGTATTTCTTGAAGATTTCATCAATCATTTTAAATTAATCAACTTAAGGCCCAAAATAAAAGAACAACCACATTATCGTCTTAATCTTCTCCAAACTCCCACAATCCTGAGTCTTAGTAATTAAGATATTGATGGGTTGTGTATCTTCTTAATCTTCTCTGTTAAATATCGTGATTTCGTGTCTCTTTGCACCTTTTAGGTTGAAACTAGGGAGATGTATATCTTTCATATCACTAGCCAACTATCATGATTTTAAGTCTTGTCATGTCTTGATGCTTTAGACTAATGCTTAAGACTAAAGGAAAATATATCTTCTAGTTATATATCTTTATACTGTCTTCATTCACATTGTTTGATGTTAGAGGTTTTGTACCCTTCTAGTCACCCATCAAATTAGATGTATTTAACTATTATCGTAACACAATCCTTAACACAAAACTTCATTAATTCTAAAAATATATCATTTTTAGAAAAATAAACATAATACTCTCATGAGTTAATATTTAAACACTCACAACACTCTAGTCTAGTTTTCTTCATCCCTTAACAAAGACTTGTTTATTAGGCAAACTAACAAGAATATAAATGCTTTTGACTTATACTAATTATCAATGCTTATCCATACAAGTTATTGTGGTAAAATTTAACAAATGTAGAACAAAAGTTCAACTCTTGACACTTATTTCATTTCAAAGATTGATATGTATTATTATAATTTGTGTCAACCTTATTAGTAGTATCTTCACTTACACTTAAAACTAGTCTCTTCATTTACGCTTAAAACTGAGATTATGTACTTATAATGAGATTATGTACTTATAAGCATTATATTGATTAAATTGATGGTCTCTTCACTTACATTCAAAAAGTTATTTCTATTATAAGAATTATTATATATCTATTTTTATTATAAGAATTATTATATATCTTTATTTACCTTTTATGATTCTCAGATAGTCTTACCACTTTTAAAATCTTCTTATATTTTATTCTAATATAATAATCTTATAAGATTTTCACTATAAATAATATTTTATTTTGTCGTTAATGTTTTTTAAGACATTTGTTTTTATTCTTATGATTCAAGATTTTAAATTTAATGTCATGTCAACATATTTTAATAAGGAGATTTTACCAAATTAAAATCTTAAACTTATGACTTAGTTTATGACCTTTACAATAAAAATGTCTTTAATAATCCTCACTTTCACTTAAGAAGTTGTGTATCAATAACCATTTTATCAGTATGATTAAAATTGTCTTTGTCTATGTCATTAAATAAAAATATAAAATTTATTAGAAAAAGATAACATGCGGATTCAAAAAACCTTTCTCACAGTCAAACAAAATTTTATTCACTATTAAATATTAATTACATAATAAATTCTTATTCTGAGTTACTATTTTAAAAAATAGTTAATTAATAAACTAATCAAAATAAACAATTTTTAATTATAATATTAAAAGAAATAACAAAAATATAGATAAGATAAGGAATTCCATGCCATGTCAAATATTTTAATTTAAAAAGACTTCTGATCTTGGCCTGAACCTAGTATTCAATAGATTTATTTAACCTTTGTTTTTCTTACAGATTATAAGATAGTCAGATATATTTCTTTATTAATCAATTCCGAAACAATCGTTAAGCCGATTTTCCCCTTGTTAAAAAATTGCCTTCAATACCAACTAGGGCAAGCCTCTCTGAACTGGTCCATTCCTTTTTTTTAAATCATTCACTAAATTCATTTTAACATTGTATTTATTAATATTTCACTATTTAATTACAACAAATAAATGCACTATACTTTGTCCACTCACAAAATGATTCCTAGTCATTGTCGTTTTTTGTCACGTAAAGTCTTAAAGAAATGAAAGTGTTGGCTTACTTTTAAATTAAAGTGTACCATAACTCTGATATTTAATCATATAGTTTGTTAACCAGACGCATCGAGAGCAACATTCATCTTCGCCAGCCAACGAAGAAAAACTTGCACAAACCAAAATGGAAAGTGAAATCAATGGTTGGTGACATTATTCTAATCTAAACCAGACATTTGAAATAAGACATCTCACGTTACATGGTAACTCACGCGCGAACCTTCGAGGGTATTACAACGCAAACATTGAGCAATGGAATATTCCGAATCAACTCAAAAAGATACCTTAACAGTCAATATAAAACGAGGAATCGAGAATATTCCAATGCTTTTAATATGGTAAGAAACCATTTGAGTTTCTTACCGCATTAAAAATTGGGTTTACTAATTCCCACGTTGCCACCTCACTCAAAAGAAATTAACACATCAGTTTACTCCAATAATAAAAAATAACTGTATTCTTTTTAAAAATCGTATTTATATTATTTTAATCAATAAGAAGAAATCCATACTTCAAGAAATAGCTTTTATGATGAAAAAACATTACTTCGTACCAGGAACATTTTTAAGGAAAAAAAACTCAGGTATTACATAGATATCTTTTAGAAAAATCGACTAGAGACTCAATTTGTCCCTAAAGATTGAGGCATTCTTTTATAGATATTTGGTCTTTGGAAAAAAAGTTATGTTATGTGTAAGTGATGAGAAAGAAAAATGTGATGCGAAAGAAAATGTTTTGAAGATTTAAATGAATTTGATAAACATGAAATAAGTTGAGTAATTAAGAAAAAAATAAGAAATTATGTAACAAATTTTTTTAAATGAAATAAAACAAATGATTAAAGATAATAGTGTCTCTTTTTTATATTTATCAATTTAAGAAAACTGTTTTATAATTTTTTTTAAAATATTTAATAATTTTATAATATAAAAAATCACAACAACATTCAAAAACAGAACATTTGGTTTAATTTGACCACATTTTATATTAAATTGAAATCAAATAAAATCAAACTGCCTTTAATTTTAATATTTAGTTCTTACGATTATTTATTAAAAAAATCGAATTAAAATGAATTGTAAACAGTGATACATATACTCAAACAATTGGTTAAAATAAAAAATGATAATTATGCTTTATTAACACTTAAAATTATTATTTTGGGATATTTTCTTGTAAGAATTAAAGTCGACTATTTTTAAATTAGGAATGAAAATAATCAGTTGAATTTTTTAAAATATAAGTTTTAATTTGATAGACAAAAAAATGTTCAATTCAACTTTATTTTTTAAATTTAAACACGTAATTTTTTAAAAGGAACAAAATATATCAAATTAGCAACATAAAGTTTATTCATAATTGACTTAACTAATGTATTTACAATCTAAACAAAATATAATAATATTCTAAAAGAAATCATACATACAATATTATATAATTAAATTCAGAGTAAATAATTTCATACTAACAAAATTTCAAAAAGAGGATCATTTATTTTTATAATTTCTCTTTTTATTTCTTGTTATTTAACGACATTATTATTTATTACTGAGCAGGTTATAAATAAGAAAGAGGAGTTTGTCAACACCCGATTTTGTCCGGGTAATCTTTTAAATTAAAACATAATAATGAAAATAAAAAGAAATAAAAATCAATAATAACATAAAAATATATTTATCAATTTAAGTATTCTTGAATTAATAAAAATGATAAAAATTAAATAAAATTTGAACTTTTCCAAAAAAAAAAAGAGGACTAAAAAAGAAAAGGTGGTGATTTAAAATAAAATAAAATAAAATAAATAATTAATAATAAAAAACGAAAATAATAAGAAAATAACAAAATATCTAAATTAAAACAATAGAATCTGAATATTAAAAATTATAAAAAAAATAAATAAATAATAAATAATAATAAAAACAAATAACTGCTTCCAAACTTGATTTGCAAGTTTTAAAAAATAAATAAATAAAAATAATAAAAAGAATGAGTCAATGGCATAAACTCCCATGTTCTCACTCTTTAACTTCACGTATTGTTTTAAAAAAAAATATAATAATAAATAGTAAATAAAAATAATAATAATAATAAATAAATAATTTAAATAACAATTGTTAAACTGCTCAGGTAACAACCCATGTTCTCCATTTAATTAAAAATAAATTAATAATAAAAAATAGATTTTTACCTTTGAAAAATGTTTTAAGCCTCATTACTGACTAGATTCATTTTAA
>Ga0099825_1009043_pt1 | contig 11535 bp, 7 predicted proteins | sample SiratroredBW_FD_76838 | JGI IMG/M metagenome (GOLD analysis project Ga0099825, IMG submission 76838) | Root nodule microbial communities of legume samples collected from California, USA - Siratro red BW | ecosystem: Host-associated > Plants > Roots > Nodule | place: USA: California | collected...
TGTTTAATTTTTTTTTATTTTAAAAAAAAAAAAACATTTTTTAAAAAAAAATAATTTAATTTTTAAATTTAGAAAAAAAAAAAAAAAAAAAAAAAAAAAACTTTTCCTAAGGAAACAATCTTTGAACCAAAGAGTTAACTATCATTTGTTTGAAATTAAATAGATGGACAAACCCACACTAATATATAATTATTAATAAGAATTTTATAATAATAATAATAATAATAACAATAATAATAATAATATATAATTATTATCTTTGTAACCATCTTTTGTGTGCATAATATAACCCATTCTCTTATTTTATTATTTATATTTTTCAATTGTACTTTTTATTTTTTATTATCATAATAAAAAAAGACAGCACCTCTTTGTTTCCAGTAAGTAAACATAATAACCACATTTTGTAGTTATACTTTGTTTTCAACCTTTTTTATTATGTCTTTCTTTCTCTAATATCATTTATTAAATTTTATAACCCTCTTTTGCTCTCTGTTATATACTTTGCGGAAATTTATACATAAACTAAAAGGTAATTTTCGTGAAAATTTTCTCACGATTCATGAAAAAAAAAAACTAAATTGAAATCGGGTAAAGTTTTATGCAAATATGCCGGAAGCAAAATGCTTTTACACAACCCAATCTCATTGAAACATAGAACCAAACATCTTCACAAGACAGAACACAATCATAGAAATCCAAGGGGATAGATACCAAGCCAATTTAGCTTGGTGCAATTATTCCTTAATCCTATAACCAAGAGTGCAAAGAAAAACAGCAGAGTCAAAGTCCTACAAAAGAACATGAAAATGTAGGAAAAATCTGTCCAAAAGAAGCCAACACCTTGTCTAGTATTTGTAGTCCTTGACATGGAGAGACTCAGAAGCACCCTCAGAAAGGCTAGCATTACCTTTGTAAGTTCCCAAGGTTGCTTCTGAGTTTGCCTTGCACCTACCAATGAAAGCATCTTGAGCCTTCTTAATGTTTTCCTCTTTCCCTCCCCATGCCTTAAGGGTGCTCTGTTGAAGTGCCCTTCCAAAAGAGAAAGAAAGAGACCATGGCTTCTTTCCCTGGAGCTTGTTCATGCCATTCAGGTTCAGGGTTGCCTCCTCCTCACTCTGCCCACCAGACAAGAAGACAATAGCCGGAACTGCAGCAGGAACAGTTCGCTGCAACGCCGCAACAGTGTACTGAGCTATCACCTCTGGGGTGACCTTTGGAGACTCAGAACCAGGAGTCACCATGTTGGGCTTCAACAAAGTTCCCTCAAGCAGAACATGGTGATCAATTAGAGCCTTGTAGCATGCAGCAAGAACACGCTCAGTCACTGCAGCACATTTGTTGATGTCATGAGGTCCATCCACCAGGATCTCTGGCTCCACAATAGGTACCAGCCCATTCTCCTGGCATATCACTGCATATCGAGCAAGACCATAGGCATTTTCATGGATAGCCAACTCGGATGGTTCGTTAGGACCGATCTTCAGCACAGCACGCCATTTGGCAAAACGAGCACCGGCTTCATAGTACTTCTGGCAACGCTGACCAAGGCCATCCAAACCTTGAGTGGTAGTTTCACCATTAGTTCCAGCAAGCTCCACAGTGCCCTTGTCAACCTTAATTCCAGGAAGAACACCACCTTCCTTCAACAACTCTACAAAGGGTTTTCCTGCAATAAGTTACATGAAAAGAGTAAGCTATATACTATTAGAATGATATCAAGTAACAGGTTTAGCAGAAAGATAATCTAGGACAATTCAGAATAGTTCAACTAAAAGAAAGTTAGAATTTAGTTAGGAAAATACATACTTAATAAAAATGAAACATCATGTTTGTTTGTAACTCTTAACATAACTCGGCAAGAAGATACTTAACAAGTACAGTAATGCATCATTTAAATATTGCAAAACTGAGCACAATACCTGAAGCTGTCTTTTGGTATAGGGTTTCCTCAAACAATATTACACCACTGAGACACTCAAAGGCACCAGGTGTTGTGAATAGGAGTTCCCTAAGAGCACGCCTGTTTGCTTCAACATTCTCAACATTAATGCTGGCCAAACGTTTGCCAATTGTACCAGTTGATTCATCAGCAGCAAGGATACCCTTCCCCGGAGTGCCAATGTAAGCAGCATTGGCAATAAGTTCATCTGCAATTCATGTAAATTCATTTTAGAACGCAATACAATAATCTCACTTCAACTTGAAATGAATAAACAAGGAGGAGAAAGCAGGCGAGAATAAACATCTCTCAGAAGTTATCTATCTCCCTGAAATAAGATAAAATAACTTAAAAATTGAAAAACTGATAATAGTAGTTCTGTTGAATAAAAATAGACAGGCCAACCCAAACTATTTTTATTAATCCGATATTATAGAATTGTATGAAGGATCTAGAGTGTGTAAGTGTCTCCAGGGGTCCTCCCTCGATTTTTTTTAAAATTATTTAAGTTGGTATTATTTTTTAATATAATGACATCTTTTAATTTACCAATATTATTATTTTATATGTCAAAATTAGTTCACTTTCAACTCTTCCCTAATATTTGCTATGAATCCATCCTTGAAACAGTATTTATGAATAATTTTTAGGGATTTGTATAACATCATCATTCAACAACTAACATCTAAGTTCATGAAAGGGATTGCCAAGCCCAAACAAGATCAAATCATAACTTAAAAATAATACTTCTGTTGCTGATCTTGTTTATTCAGATTACAAAAAATATCCCAACCAAGACCGTTCAATATAAGAAACGGTAAAAAATAATAATCACACGACAATTCAGGGAGATACACGCACCCAAAACAAAATTAAATTCATACGTTTCCGCGGGGAACTAAAATTCAAAGGTTGCTCTATAAATTTAAATTTATATAGTCATCAAGGTCGCCAAATGTGAAGCAGGGTGAAGAAAAGATCAAACTTTTACATCTAAATCGTCATCCCAGAAGACAAAATCAGACGCGTAGTAAAGCACAATCGTCCAACACAAACAACACACACAAGACGAAAAAATAAAGACTGGAGTGAGAAACCAACGACAAATAGAGAAACCTCGAAGGCATGTAAGACAAAAATAGTAATGAAACAACGTGAAGTACCTTGGTATTTGGTCTTGAAGGAAGACATGGTGCTTAAGATTGATGGAAGAATTGAACAAAATTTTGGGTTTGAAGAAGTTAAAGAAGGAAGAGAAGGGTTTTAAAAAGAGTGAAATTTGAGAGTGGTTTTGGTGACTGTTTATGACTGCGGGATGGGTGGGTCTCCACTGTGTCCCCTCTTTTTCGGCTCAACATAAGGTATAAGAAACCATAACAGTAATAATATTAAGGGTAGTAATAGTATTATAGTATTATAGTATGGTAAAATTCTATATCATTTAACACTTCATGTGTTTAAATGTTTTTGTGATCCAATAAATATAACTTTCATAATTTTTTCTTTTCCAAAAAATATATGTGCCCCACATTTTGTTATTTCTTTTACCCTTTTATCATTAATTGTAATTAGTCTTTTTTTGTAAAGACTGCAGAATCTTTCACTCAAGTAATCATGTTTGAGTTATATAAATTGTCATGATTTAAGCACAGTAAAGTTTTGTATTCTTAAGTAATAAGCACAACTATTTAATGATTTATAAGTGTCATAAATTACACTGTTTGCAAAAACATAATATTAAAAGTAAATTAATCTTTCCAGAAAATATAATATAAAAAAAATATTGACACTACTTAGCGAGAGAAACTTTTTATTTTTATATATATATATATATCTTTTTAAATAAATTTATAATAATTATTAAATAAAAAATAATAAGTGATTTGTAGTATAGTAGTTTGTAATGTGTAGCGGTGTTGAAGTTATTAAATGTAAAATAAAAATATAAATGTGTATATGAAAAGATAGAATCTCATCTTATATTGGTGAAGATGAGAAGTACTATCAATAATAAATAATAAAAATTAATAATCATAATATATTAAAGATTAAAAATGAAGCATACAATTGTCTTATTGTTTAAAATGATAAATATATTACTTTGTTTAATTATGAATCTAACTAACATATTTATATTAATTTAAAATACTATTTGTTATCTTAATAACTTATTTAATAATCTTAGTTAGCTATATCAACACTTTAAACTAACTAGAGTTAAAACATAAGAATAAGGACTAAAAAAATTTCATGAATCTAGAAGTAAAATTTATTTTTTCAAAAATATAATTTAGAAAAATCATATTTATCTGAAATTAAAACACACACATATATATATATATATATAAAAGATACAAATTATATCTATATTTATGGAAAATATTTTGTATTGTGATATAAAATTATCTTTAACTATTGATATAAATATTTTTATCTTTCACTATATGATAAAAAAATATCTAATAAAAGGTTCGGTAGGGTGAGAATCACTCGTACTCAATTAAAATTAAAAGTGTAGAAATTACTTTATCAAATAAAAGATATATAAAAAAAATAGATTGTCAAATATATTAAGTTGGTAACAATGATTAATTTTTAATTTTAAATTTAACACAAATATTACGAAACTAGTAATTCATTATAATGTTTGATATGAGAAACATTATGTGAAATTATCTGTATATTTATATATTTAATTAAATATTTAGTTCGCTATCTATCTTTTATTTATAATTGTAATAATTGGAATTTTAACATGAACTCTAATAATTATATAAGTTTTAAAATTAAAATAAGTATGTTGATAATTTAAAAAGTTTTCATATTATATATATATATATATATATATATATATATATATGTTTTAGTTGAATTAAAACTAAAGAATTGTTTTGTTATAATAATTAAATTGATTATTATATTATTTGAATATAAATACAAATATAAATATAAATATTATTTTAATAATAAAATAATAAATTTAAATGCATATTTTAAAATTAGACTGCATATTTTTTTTTTATTTCGTAAATTGGCTCCAATTTAGTCAATCATAAATTAATTCTAGTTATGATACTAGACAAATTTTTGTACATGATGAAGATCACAATTCTAATTATTTAGAACCTTAATTTTTTATAATTAAGTTTTAGTAAATATATTATTTTTGAAAAAGTATATTAGTATTATTGATTAAAATTAATAATAATATTAATTATTATTTAATAAATAGAAGAAGAACGAGTATCATTGAAATCATTAGGTAGATATATGTTTATTTTAAAGTTAGAAAAAAAAATGTTATTTAAAATTACCTCACGATGATATGTAAGTGTAATTTATTTTAAAAAATATATCTGTTTTTGCTTTCTTTTACTTTAAATAAAAAATGATAATTATTCCGCTCGCAACAGGAGAAATTTTATTCTCTATACAACTTTAACAGATTCCAATTTAAAATAATATGATGTACGTTGATTTATCGTCCCAATATTCCTAACTTGTTTTCAAGAATATTTTTTTAAGATAATCAAAGGATAAGATAGAACATTGAAAAGGGTTATATATGCTTATTCGTTAATATATTAATTAATTAGTAATAACGACGAATCAAAGAATCTGGATAAAACTATCCATCTAGCTTTTCTTTTCTTTATAGGTTCTGTATGTATTTTTCTTTATCAAAACAATCTTAACTAAATTGGATCAAATTATTATGAATAATAAATTTATTCCTTCTAATAATTAATATATTTAAAACTTAAAATTAATAACATTAAGTTGAAACAACTTTATGAGTAATTTGGTATATTGATTGATTTTCCCCTTTTTGTTTCTGTCGTTGTACTCCAGTGTACCACTAGAAAATATATCTTCAAGAAACTTTATGAAAAAAATAGTTAGCTTTATTGACAACGGTTAATTAATTACAAATTCGATGAGTATTTCATACTGACTCCAAATATAAAAAAAAAAACATTATTAGAAATAATAATTATAAATCTAGGTGCGTTAATTTAATTATTTAGTTATGATTAAATTTAGTAATTTATGTATTTTTTTTACAGCATCAAAAGTTTTCGCTTAATATGTTTCATTTATTATATATATATATATATATATATATATATATATATATATTATTTTCTGTAATTTACAAGATAATATTCATTTTAAGAAAATTGGAATCAATAACAAATAAATAGTTTAAAATATATAAATAATATCGTAATTACAATAATATCGTAATTACTATGGTTAGTGTGGTATTGCACTTTATTGTTGTAGGCGTCTAGATAGTTATTAAATCTTTACCACTTATTACTTTATGTATAAGGGTTTAGATATTTATGAAGTGTTATTTTTTATTTTATTGATTTTTTGCCATTTAAAAAATAATTACAATTTGCAGTATTTTATTTTTAAATATATAATTTACACTTTAGTTTTATGAAGGATAATTTATGTAGCTATGTATAAGATTGTTTTCATCTATTGATATTAAATTCTTAAAAAAAATTGAAATTTAATTCGAAAATATAGGCGACAAAATAGATTAGAAGTGGTTGAAAAAAAATAAGTAACAGAAAAACTACATAAATATGCTTAGAAAAGTTTTCATCCCATAATGTTGTTATTATAATTTGTACCGAATGTGTAAAGCAATAATGAAATTCTTTTGGAGAAATCAAAAGAATAAAGTTGCGGTATATAAACGCTGTCTCAAAAAAATTTCATTAAATAAATATCTTATTTTAGTTTTAAATTTTTATAAAATGTTTCACGAATTTATTGATTGGGTGAATGTAAAATTAGCATAGGTGTTAGGTTTGGGTTTCCACTTTTTTCAATTTAAAAACTAAGTAGCAGGGGGTAACTTCTTTTCTCTCCCTCCCTCCATTTAACAGGAGATATATATATATATATATATATATATATATATATATATATATATATATGTCTTTTAAGATATTTCATCCTCCATCTCATAATTTATTTGTGAACTATGTATGAGTTAAATTTTTTAGAATCTATTTGAAAATGTTCTTCAAATTCCATTTGAAAATATATTTCAAATTATATATGTTTTAGATTGGACGATACATAATACATTTTTAAATATGAAAATATATTTTAGATGACATAATTTTAAACATAGATTTTGAATTCTATAGTATTATTGGATTGTAAAATTTAATGTAAGTTTTCATATTATAAAATTTGAAATACACTTCAATATCTAAAAATGTTTTTGAGATACATATTTAGTATTATTTTTAATTTTTAATTAATTAATATATAAAGAAAAATTTTAATTGTATCCAAACTTCAAGGCTTAACTTTATTTCAGGTTGAAAACAAAAACACATTTTTTAATTAGAAATAATTAAAATTTTTAAATTTTAAATTTAAAAGAACAAAAAGAAAATTTTCCTAAGGAATTTGAACCAAAGAGTGCGTTATCATTTATTTGAAATTAAATAGATGGACAAAATTCATTCTATAATTATTAATAAGAACTTTATAATAATAATCTATAAATGTTAATAAAATATTCTTTTTGTAACCATTTTTTATACATAATATAACGTATTTCATTATTTATATTTTTCAATTATACTTTTTATCTTTTATTATCATAATAATAAAAAAGGACGGCCCCTCTTTGTTTTCACTAACTAAACATAATAACCATTAAATTTATAATCCTCTATTGTTCTCAGTTATATAATTTGCCGAAATTTATATAGAAACTAAAGTAATTTTAATGAAAAATTTCTCATGATTCACGAAAAATAACTAACATTCAAATGGAAAAAATTTGTTTAACAAAAGCAGATCAAAATTATATTTTTCTAATTTGTATAAAAGAAAGGTCACGACATGTATTATTCAAAATATAACAATATAGTTCACAAACCACAACACATAAATATTTTCACCCTAGATCTTTATTTTTTTCACTCATACCATAAGAATCAAATATTTATCTTTTCCATCCAACACAGATTATAACACGTTCACATCCAAACAATTGAAAAAACTCAGAACAAGTAAAGAAATCCCTTACAAGAACTGAAAAAAACCACCAGCTACTCTGAAATCTCACAAACCATCTCACCTCACTATAAATCATTTCAAAGAACCAACGTCTGAAACTCATCTCTAAAACACCGTGGCTACAAGTTAAACACCACTAAGCTCCAGTAAAAAGTTGATTCTTTATTGGGTAGCATCACCTTTGTAAGTTCCCAAGGTTGCTTGTGAGTTTGCCTTGCACCTGGCAATGAAAGCAGCCTGAGCCTTCTTAATATTTTCATCTTTTCCACTCCATGCCTTGAGAGTGCATGTTTGAAGTGCCCTTCCAAAACAGAAAGAAAGAGACCATGGCTTCTTTCCCTCGAACTTGTTTATGGCATTCAGGTTTAGGGTTGCCTCCTCCTCACTCAGCGCACCACCAGACAAGAAAAGAATAGCCGGAACTGCAGCAGGAACAGTTCGCTGCAACGCCGTAACAGTGTATTGAGCTATCACCTCTGGGGTGGCCTTTGGAGACCCAGAACCAGGAGTCACCATGTTGGGCTTCAACAATGTTCCTTCAAGCAGAACATGGTGATCGTTTAGTGCATTGTAGCATGCAGCAAGAAAACGCTCCGTGGCTGCGGCACATTGGTTGATGTCATGAGGTCCATCCACCAGGATCTCTGGCTCCACAATAGGCACCAGCCCATTCTCCTGGCATATGGCTGCGTATCGAGCAAGACCATAGGCATTTTCATGGATGGCCAACTCAGATGGTTCGTTAGGACCGATCTTGAGCTTAGCATGCCATTTGGCAAAGCGGGCACCGGCTTCATAGTACTTCTGGCAACGCTGACCAAGGCCCTCCAAATCTTGGGTGGTAGTTTCGCCATTAGTTCCTGCAAGCTCCACAGTGCCCTTGTCAACCTTAATTCCAGGAAGAACGCCACCTTCCTTCAACAACTCTACAAAGGGTTTTCCTGCAATAAATAACCGGAAAAAAGTTGTGTTTGTTAGTACGAATTTACTTACTGAAGAACTTTTTTTTTTTGTCTTATTCAGTGTTGTCAAGGTCCATCTTTATTTTTTCAGATTTTTTATTTGTGATTTGAAGGAATTCGTCCTGGCAAGGACAACTTTATGTTTTTACATAATAAACGTGTAAATCTGCACAGAAAGTACAAAATAGCTTGTACACAAATTAAAAAAATAGAAAAATTATATGAGAGTTTTGCAAAATAAAAATTATATAAGAGAGTTCTATTAATTTAATTTGTGAATAATCTAACTTTAAATTTTGAAAAATAAATCAGGTTTAAGTCGTGTTAGTCTAAATTGCTCGGTCATTTTTCATCCGTGCCAATCCTACTCTTAAATAATGTACTCGGTCTAATAGGTACTAAAATATCTCTTTTTATTAGAATGATATCAATTAAGAGGTTTAGCATAAATAGTTCATCAAAAAAGAAAGTTAGAATTTGATTAGGAAAATGCTCTAAACAAAGAAAAATATGCATACCTATTAAAAATGAAACAGCATTTGTTTGTAACTCATATCTCGTAAAGAAGATACTTAACAAGAACAGTAATGCATCATCTATATATTACAAAACTGAGCACAATACCTGAAGCTGTCTTTTGGTATAGGGTTTCCTCAAACAATATGACACCACTGAGACATTCAAAAGCACCAGGTGTTGTGAATAGGAGTTCCCTAAGAGCACGCCTGTTTGCTTCAACATTCTCAACATTAATGCTGGCCAAACGTTTGCCAATTGTACCAGTTGACTCATCAGAAGCAAGGATACCCTTCCCCGGCGTGCCAATGTAAGCAGCATTGGCAATGAGTTCATCTGCAATTCATGTAAATTCATTACAACGCAAAACAATAATCTCACTTCAACTTGAAACGAATAAACAAGGAGGAGAAAGCAGACGAGAATAAACTTCTCTCAAAACTTATCTACCTCCCTGAAAAAATATAAAATAACTTATTTAAAAATTGAAAACTGATAAAACTAGATCTGTTGAATAAAAATAGACAGGCCAACCGAAACCATTTTTATTAATCCGATACTATATAATTGTATGAAGGATTTAGAGAGTGTAAGTGTGTCTCCAGCTGTCCTCCCTCAATTTTTTAAAAGAAATTATTTAAGTTTATATTAATTTTTAATATAAAATAATAAAATGACATCTTTTAGTGTACCAATACTATTATTTTATGTCAAAATTAGTTCACTTTCGGCCCTTCCCTAATATTTACTATGAATCCATCCTTGAAACAATATTTATGAATAACTTTTAGAGATTTGTATAACATTATCATTCAATACCTAAGATCTACATTCACTAACGGATCACCAAGCCCTTAAAAAACATAAATACTTTGATGGCTGATCTTGTTTATTCAGACTACAAAGAATATCCCAACCAAGACCAATCAGAAAAATAATTACGGACAAAAATTACTTTTTTCCACTGAAAAAAGAAATACTCAAGCACTGATCAGAGCAGAGAAAAGATCAAACTTCTACACCTAAATCGTCATACCCAGAAGACAAAATCAGACGCCTAGTAGATAAGCAAATCGTTCAACACAAACAATACACATGACGAAAAAAGAAAGAGTGTGGTGTGAGAAACAAATGACAAATTGAAAAACCTCGAAGGCATGTAATGTAAGACAAAATAGTAATGAAACAACATTAAGTACCTTGGTATTTGGTCTTGAAGGAAGACATGGTGGCTTAAGATTGGTGGAAGAATTGAAAAGAAGATTTTGGGTTTGAAGAAGTGCAAGAAGGAAGAGAAGGGTTTTAAGAGTGAGATGTGAGAGTGGTTTTGGTGACTATTAATTATGACTGGGACATGGATTGGCGTGGAAAACAGGTAGGTGGGATTCCATGATGTCCCCTCTTAGGGCTTAAGATAAGTTAAAGAAACCATAAAATTCTATATATCGTTTATTACGTGTTTAAATAATTAGTTTAAATGTTTTAGCGTTACAATAAAGATTGCAGAATCTTTCACTCAAGTAATCATGTTTGAGTTATATAAAATTATCATCACTTAAGCATAGTAAAGTTTTTATTCTTTAAGTAATCAGCACTGCTGCATTTGTGCTATCTAGGGTGTGGTTGGTCTGTAAAATGAATTTTAAATAAAAGTGTGTAAAAAATTTAATTGTTTGAATTAAAGAAAAAATAATAAAATTAAATAAAAAATTTATCAGTGATGTCATAGATATAAAAATTTTAATATATAAAATTATAAATATATTCTTATAATTAAAAATAAAATATAATTTATTTATTTAATATAATTAATAATGTTTTTTAAAAATTAAAAAATAATATTAACTTCATAATTATCTTTAAAATAAACTTAATTTATTATAAAATATATTAATTTATTAAATAAAAAATTAACTTTTTTAAAATATAAAATTAAATTTTTTCAAAATACTTTTAATACTAAATGTAAAAATATTTATTATTTTATAATAAGAAAATAATTATTATTTTATAATAATAAATAATTATTATTTTATAATAATAAATAATTATTAA
>Ga0099825_1009044_pt1 | contig 11534 bp, 4 predicted proteins | sample SiratroredBW_FD_76838 | JGI IMG/M metagenome (GOLD analysis project Ga0099825, IMG submission 76838) | Root nodule microbial communities of legume samples collected from California, USA - Siratro red BW | ecosystem: Host-associated > Plants > Roots > Nodule | place: USA: California | collected...
ATATATAATATATAATATATATATATATATATATATATATATATATATATATATATATATATATATATATATATATATATATATATATATATATAACTCATCCCAACATATTTATCTTGTTAAATTACTCACCAATATTTAATTTTATACTTTATATTTCTTTTCAATATATACAAAAATATATTAAATATTTTACACTAATTAGAGATACGATCAAGGTGACCTACAAATGTTATATTATAATAATAATATCTTTATAATCAAATGAGACTTGTTAAATATGAATACAATTAAGGGATGTATTGATTGAAAGTGATATTTTTATGGCCATTAATAAAAAAATTACTTACCAATCAATATATTAATTTTTAATTTTGTATCTTTTTATTTTTTCAACTTAAAATACTAATTAATATATATATATATATATATATATTATCATATTATTAAAATAAATTGTAAAGTGAGTTTTTATTTGTTTAAGAATCTTACGTTATATTTTTGTTGTTTTGATATCCAACCTTGTTGTCAAGCAAACCGTCCACATCTCTTTTTGGTTCCTCTTCAAAATATAATTTGAATGATTTTCTTCTACCCTTTGCGTTGTCTGGGTTTAGTGTTTAGGATATATTGATTCTGGTAATTAAAAATCATCATGTAGTTAAACACAATTTTTAAATAATTTAAAAATGCTAGTATTATTTGAAATTTAACAAAACCAAAATTTGGTAACATTTTTAAAAGTTAGCGACAAATACACATGAAACGTTAAAAGAAAACTTCCTAAAATAATGATAAAAGTTGGAAGCCAAAAATATATTATAAGATTTTCGTTAGTGTAATTTGTTTAAAATATTAAATTATGAGTACATACTAAAATATCATTTGGAGACAATAGCGTTATCTCCCGAGGTGAAATTCGAAAATGTGTTGGAATTGATTAAGCTACAATAATAATACTCAGAAATAGAAATTGCAAACTTAAGAATTGGGTCGTTTTGCCCCAGTAATTATCCTATATTTACAGGATCATTTGGAGAGAAAGTTGTAAACTTTAGCTACATAATTCCCTGTAACAGATAGAAAAATAAACTAATAAAATATCATGATTGATTGAATTTCGATAGGGTTACAACCCATAATCAAAAGTGGTCGATTTTCTATGGAACCTTGAAGTTGAAGTCTCGTGGACCAAATTTGATTCACTTTCCTAGAAAATCCTAACCAGGGCCCATAGCAAACTCAAGATCGAAAAATTATTATGCTCAGAAAATTGCAATCTGGCCACACAACCAAATCCTATGCTGAACAGCTACAGTTTATAATATGTAAGCACATAATTACGAAGGTATGAGTCCTTACCATCTTCACTAATCCAAATTAATTATTTCTTAAATCTACTTATCTACTTTTATCCAATATAAATATGGTACTCACTCTTATTTGAATGACAACAAACCAATTATTGGTTAGTATTATGAAAGGGAAAGAATCCCAAACTAAATTGATTTGTATTAAGCAAACATAATTGGGGTCCTTCACCCAATATTCGAAGGGAAAGTGGAAAATACTAAAATAGTGGCTATGAGGCATCTCAAAGTGTATATAAATAAACCTATAGAAGAGTGGTTCCCCAACATTCTGAAGGACCCACAGGATTGAAGGTACTTGAAACTTCCATAAGCAATGGTCCAAGAGATAAGTATTAATTTGATTTAAATGGTGGATTCTGTTGTTAAAAGACCGTGTATGACCAGTTCCTTCCTGGAATTTTCTATGCCTCTGGTTTATGCTCTAGTCCTACTTGTCTCTGTTCACCGTTTCTCACTAAAATTACTTTTCTTTATCATGACCAAGTGGTCAATTATTATATTAAGTACCACACCACCCACATAAGCTCTACAATTAAACAATTCCCAAAAAACATGTAAGAGAAAATTGTTTTTATAATTGCAAAATATGATACGTTAGTGTGGAATACGTGTCATATACATCATGTGGGAATTTGATAGTATTAATTGATGCCATATATAGTTGATATGATCTCCTAATTAACTAACCTTTTAAGGTTTGAAAGGGTATGATTTATGAATATGACCTTGATCGTGAAGGAGGTGAAGTTATGGTTGGGAGAGGTTGGTCTCTAAGGTGAAATTTATTTAGGTGTTGAGTTTTGGTGTTGTGGGCTAGTACATTCTAGATTATTGGAGGCAGCAATCAGCATCTGCACATAAGTACAGGAGGTACAGGATTATGAGTCCACTACATGGAATATGAAGTTCCACAAAATTCCATTCACATTCTTCTTACCACATCACAAGATTTAAAATGTGTGCTCTGAGATAATTGACACAAAAAATGTGATATTTGTAGGTGTAATATTGAATAGTATGTGTGGAGTGAGGGTTAAGGGTGCATTGATTTGATGGTTTGGTCCCCCAAAACGTCTACTCTGGGGTTTCAGCGTTGGGTTTCTTTCGTGCTCCCTTGTCTTTCTGCTCATGCTGTGCTAGAGACCAGGACCCACCTTCACATCTACCTCTTCCTCTAAATTCAACCATCTCCATTCCAACTTTTCTAGAGATCATTCACTAAAGTAGGTCATTTATATGAAATCTAAGGTTTCAATTGCATACAAAAATAAAATTAAAAGGTAATAGGTGTATATGGGGTTTTTGAGATATTAAACATGTATATGTTATTATTCTGTAAAAAAATATAAAGAAATGTGTTTCTTATATTATTTTATATTTATGATGTATTTACTTTGTATTTATCGAATGTATTGTATAAAATGTTAATTTCAATAGGTGCATGGCAGTGTAAATTTACATTGTCAACAACTAAAAATCATTTTTAATGAATTAAATTGTAGAATTATATATAGGTAGAAGTGGTTGTTTTTGTATGGTTGATTGATTAGTATAAACATGGTAAGTTTAAATATGTTTTTCATCGTTTTTGTTTCTGTAAAAAAAAAAATTGTTTTTTAATTTCTATAAATTTGAAATCAAATTTTTAGTATCTGTAAAACATTTTTATTTTACCAAAATTTTAAATCAATGTTTTTAGTCACTAGTATTCATTTTGTGATAGATTAATGGTATTTATTTTTTAGATCTCAACTTTTTTAGAATACATTTCAAATGATATTATAGCACTAGCTTGCTTCGCTTAAAATAGTTATTTAATATTTTGTTTAATATGTAAACGGTTAATAATTGTCTTATAATATTAAAATCAAGAATAAAAATTTTCAATCTTAAAGGACTGAAATTGAGAAAATTTAGACAAAAACTTAAATCAAGATCTTACTTTTTTTTGTAAGAATTAAATACCTATTTAAGTCTTTCTAATAAAACATCATTGTCATGTTTTATCATTTTTTAAGGATTATTATATGTTATCTTTAAAATATTAACAGGAAAATATATTTAAAACTATTATAAAAGTAATAAGATTGCTCTCAAAACCAACACGGCCCCACTTACTTTCGACATTGATAACGATTGTCATAAATTAATGTTTTTTTCAAACCTAAGTTTAAGCAATTAATTAAAACTCTAACAGTGATATCTCTCATCCATGCATAGTAACCACTAATTAAGTGGGCTAAATTATTCGTCACTCACATGAAAATAGTATCGCTTAAATCATACCCGTAGGCCATAGACATAGTGACTGATCTCAATTAGGGAAGATAATGGCGGCTAATTAAGACGGAGTTTTATATAATAAATTACACTAGCATTTTTTTCATGAGGTTTTCTAAAATCATGCACATATCAAGATGATATTTTTAATTTTTTTTTCTTCATTTGAAAAACATAATAGTATAATCTATTTCTACATAACACATACTCTTCTTTAAATTTTAAAGACATTGCCTTTTCATTTTACTAAAGAAGATGAAAAAAAAGAATAAGGGTTAATATAATTTACTCAACTTTGCATCTTGTTTATATAGAATCATATTACAAGTTTTATATAAAAATCCCATAAAGTTATAGATGATATACTATATGTCTTTTATTTTATGAGGAAACCATATAAATATAATGAATGTAGTAGAGGCTTACATAAATTAAGAAATTAAAATACTTTAGTGAGCAGATACCAAGATTTAAGGTAGCATTAAGTGGTGGAGAAGAATGATGAGTAGGGAGGGAGGAGGAAGATCCCTTGGAGAACTACAAAATCTGTTCATTCACACTTATCTCTACCTTTATCTTTCTTTTATTCCTTTTCCCTCCAAGCTTATCTTCCCACCACATGCTTCTGCACATTTAAGCTTCCATGCCTCCATCTCACACACTCACAATCTATTAACGGTTTATTATTGTCTTTCACTCAAAATTAAAATAAAAAAAGTCCACACCGTCTCTTGGTCAATATGAACGTGAGAAGAAAGAACAAGCATTGCAATTTGTAAAGCATGGTCTTCATTTTGAGTCTTCAGACGTAAATAACCACATGGTACCTTTTTGTCCTTTTCATTTGGAGCTTTTAGACCCTAACGCAAATTCATTGTTCTCGCTTCTCTCCTTTCTACCATATATATACTTTTTTCTTTTTTCAGTGAAGGAAAAAAAGAGTAAACCATTTATACATACTTTTCTACGTATTAATTAGTCTTTAAATAGTTCATGCAAATGTCATATTTTTGTTAAAGTTAAAACATTGAACTAAATTATATTATGATTTGGAATTACTATACTGAATAATAATTGGAGCAAATAGAAGTGGGATTTGCTCTTACGCTACATGCTTCGGGTATTGAGCTCTTAGGGATCCCTCGATGTGGTTATCTATACGATCCTCTCATTCTCTCTGCACAAGGGAATGTAACAAGGGAATATATGTGTCATTCTATTATATATTTTTCTTTCTTGAACCACTCAAGATCCATCCCCAATTCTGCTTTACCTCTATGTCCTCTTCTTGGATTTCGAATGTTCTTTTTTATATTCCTTATCATTATTCCAAGTCCATTATATTAATAATCATCCCAATTGATTTTAAAGCAAACCCATCACGTGAAACTAACTATAAACAGCTGAGTTTTAATTAACACGTATTATTATTCCAAGGGGGTCACATATTAATTAATAGTCAACCACGTTCACCACATCATGTTAGATAACTAACCCTGACCACGATTTATATACATAGAAGAACACTTAATTTGAAGGAGTTGATTTTGGAGAGGAAAAAATGTTGAAGAAAGTGTGAGAAAATGGTAGTAGTCACCCCTCCAACAGCGTCTAACAAATGGACACAGGTTCACGTCTCTCTCTTAATTATTAGACAAATACATGTCCACCCCAATTTTGTTGCTTTCCTTTTGGAAGAGAATATCTCCACTGTGTTGTTATTTTACCCTAGAACTCCAACTTAAAACACTTTCTCTTTCATCTTTCTTTCTCTTTTCTATCAGTTATCTTCTCTTGCATCTCAGATAGATGATCGCAAGGCCTCCATGGGAAGAGTCATGGAAAAACCAAGCCAAGATCTTCTTCAGCAGCAGCAACAAGCCCTCAAGTGCCCTCGCTGCGACTCTTCAAACACCAAGTTCTGCTACTACAACAACTACAGTTTGTCACAGCCTAGGCACTTCTGCAAAGCCTGCAAGCGATACTGGACCAGAGGTGGAACTCTCAGAAACGTTCCCGTTGGTGGTGGTTGCAGAAAAAACAAGCGTGTCAAACGTCCAAACGGTGACGCTTCTGCTAACTCTCCCCCTTCTTCCTCCACTCCTACCTCCAATTCAAACCCTCCTTCACGGCCCCACATCGCTTCTAGTTCAACCGCAAACCATGTCAATGTAAACCCTTTGTTTTATGGGCTACCCCATAGTAACGGTTGTGATGTCATGGATGTTCCTTTCCCAAGGTTTAATCTTCAGTCTCAGCTGAATGCCCTTGGGTTAGGTTTTTCATCTGGGGTTAACGTTATCTCAAGTGAAGCTAGTGATAATGGGTTTAGTAATCCTACTACTAGTACTACTTCAAATACTAACAACTTTCTTTCGGCTTATAACTCCATCTTTGGTTCTTCCTCCTCCTCAACTTGTGCACCCTCAACTCCTGTCATGGCTTCCTTGCTGAGTTCTACTCTCCTGCAACAGAAGTTTACCGGTGGTGCTGGGGTGAAGGGTGATCATGATGGCAACAGTTTCCAGGGTTTGGCACCGCTACAAGGGTTGCAAGTGGAAGGGAGTAATAATATTAGCTCAAAAGAAGTGAAAGCTGAAGGACCAAACAGGTTGGAGTTGGAGTGGAGTAATAATAACAATAACAGTGGAGGTGGTGCTTGTCAAAACCAGATGGAGCATGTGGGCTTGTCTGATCCTAATTCGCTTTATTGGAGCACTGCAACGGGTTTGAGTGCGTGGAGTGATCAACCTAACTTTGGTCCTTCAGTCACTTCTCTGATCTAGAAAGATGAAACATCGTTTTCAAAGCTATATATGAAATCTCTCTCCCTCGTTTTATTAAGGGCATGTTTTGGTTCTTTAGGCTTAGTTTTTGCTACTTTTCTTTTGGGGTCATAGTGGGTCGGATTTACTACTTACATTGAAAAGAAAAAAAAATAAAAAAGAAGATACTTGAGATGAGAGAAGTTTGGGATCGGAGCGATCATGTCAGCTGCAAGAATGTTACTACACTTCAGCCTGTTAGTTTTATGTGTCAAGGTTGAGAATTGGTTAATTGCGCTGAGAGGAACCTCGGATCCTCTTCTCTCATCCTAGTCTCTGCACAGTGTGTTGTTTATCAAAAGAAGATCCTCTGGTGCAAGTTCTCCACAGTTGAGTAAGTTGGTCCTTTTCATCGATGTATATACGATGCAATGACATGTCTTTTTTTTTTGTTTTCTTTTTTATTTCTACTTTCTGATGTATTGTGATTAGTTAGATGAGGTGGGGTTTAATTACTTTGTATAATATGATGCTGAGATATTGGTTTCATTTTCGTTAACTTTCTGAACATTTGTTTAGGAATATGGCAAGTGGAGAGAAGTAGGTAATTATTATTCGGGGTATAATGATGGTATAGGAGAGAGGAAGATTAATTAGTTGGATGGGGTGATTAATGTATGTGGGGTTGGTTTGGGTGATGTACTGTTTTGTTTTGTGGTTCTTCTCTATTGGTAATTGAAGATAGTTTGGTCCTGAAAAGAATTTTGCTGTTTTTATTGAAAAAAAAATGAATTTTAGAGGATAAGTCATGTGAAGTTAAAGAGTACCAACCAACCATGCCGAAATGGTGTATAACTGTAAGTGGGCTAAATCTGGCTACAATCTGTAGCGCACAATAGGAATGTAAGCAGGAGTTGGTCTCATATGTTGTTGTCCTTTAGTGACAGCGAACATTTCGTCTATTTATATCATTTCAGGTGTGTCTAGAACCAAGTAAATAGCCATTCTACTTTCAAACTACACACTGTTTATCAACATTTCTGTAGTCTGAAAGAAATAGCCTGGATTTAGATACATTAAACCAGGTAACATTTTAAATTTTGCAGATGGAAACAATATGATCCACTCAGAAAATCATTAAAGACATTAAGACGGTTTTTTTATGTAATTTTTTGCATTAATGACAAAGTGAAAAAGAAAAACCAGAAGAATTTGCTCTTCTGTGTTACTCATGGCCTGCATTTCTCAAGTTTGGAAGAGTGAATCAAAATCTTCTTTTACTTACTTGATTTTCTTGCTTAGTGAATGAGAAGGTATTAAACAGCTTTAATGTTTTGAAGATATCACATATATTGATTTTAATTTGGCATTTTCTTTAACACGTGGCAAAATGAAATAATCAAATTTTCAGTATTAGAAATATAATTTTGGTTTAATATTTTCTTCAAATAATTAAAATATGTAATAGACTATATGGTTAATGTTCTTCATGATATTAATTAGCGGGATCCAGAGTATTAAGAAAGTTATTTCAATATTATGGTAAGTTGTGTCTATAAAACATCACGTGGTTTCAAGTAAAGAGACACTGCTAAGCAAAAGCATAAGTAATCATGTTAATTTACTCTTGAAGAAAAAAATTTATTATTCAGAAGAGGAAAAAATCTCATTTTAATTTAGAAAAAAGTTAATTTTATAAGTTTCACATGTTAATTCTCCGTTTATTTAATTTAAAGCTAAATGTCAGAACGTGTCTGAAAAGGCTTTAAAGTGATGAAATAGCTTACTGCTTTCATGTTCTCAGTAGTCAGTATCGAAAATCAGTGTGAATGGTCGTATGTAGTTGAGGATGTGTGTGCCATGAGTAAAACCACATATTCAAATTACCTGTCTCCTTTTACGCTTCGTTTGTTTTAGAAGAAACTGAGATTTGAGAAAATGATATTACACAATCAAAATCATGTTATTTGAACGAACAGAAAATTAAAAAAAAAAAAAAAAAATAATCTGTGGATTCAAGTAAAAAAAACTTTCTTCATTCATGAGAAAAGAAAATGGAAAAGAAAAAGCAAAATTGTATATTCGCCCGAATTTACTATACCGCTATAACTAGAGAGTATCTCGAATATAATTATAACTAAGAGATAATATCATATTTAAAGCACTAATAATAGGATAAAGACTAATGAAAGTACACTAAGAGTGTAAGCAATATTTCTTCTGCGAAAATTTTGGTAAGAATATTTTTCCTCTTTAATTTAAGTTGTGTATTTAGGATTTAAAAAGAAACTAGTGAAGAGTTTTAGACAATTTTAATGTTACAAGTTTAAATTTTGTATAATCAATTATTTAAGTTTGTAGATTGAACTTGAATGTCTTTGAATTGAAATTCTATTTTGAGGAATTTGAGCTAATAATTGTTGTCATTGAACTTAATTTTTAATAACTCTTGCATCAGGAAGAAGAGTGGCGTAATCCATTGTATTCTTAAACATATCTTGATTACGTCTCACTACATAATGGATTATACACCTCTTGAATGTACTATTATTGATTTGTTATTCTGATACGAAATTTAACAAAAAAATATTATAAACTCACTAAAAAAAATAAATATAATAAAAAAGAGACGCATAAAAGTATTTTGGTGCAAGTAATTATAATGATATATATATATATATATACATATATATATATATATATATATCAAAATAATTACTATTTTTATTTATTGATGATTTAAATTGATCTTAAAATTTCATATAAATATTAACAAAATAAATTAAAGTTAGATAGAAGTATAAAATTATAATTAAAATTTAATTATTCTTTAAATCCATATAATTTTAAAGAATATTATTATTATTAAGAGAAAATTTCTAAATTAACAACTCCTTGATTTTGTGCACAATATTCGATATTGGAATTTTAAGTTAGAGAGCAAACCAAAATTGAAGCAATCTAATTTTCAATGCATTAATTAGGTTAGGCAAAGGTTACAATTTTTAATATGGTGCAATGAATCACTTTGGAATTTGAGCTAAATGTTTCTAAATTGAAACTGAAATTGGAAGAATTTGATTTAATTATTTTGATTATAAATAATTATATTATATAATTGCATGCAAATTAATTGTATCTCACAGTTTCATAATTATGAAAGAGGTGCATAATCAATTATGCATTTAGACACCATCAATTAAATCATTCAGGCACAATAAATTATATCATGAGATATAATCCATTATATCCAAACACATTATTCATTATGCACTTCTTCAACAATTATGCAAAACAAAAAATGGTGTTAAAATTTTGTGCTTTTAGATGTATCTTAAAAAATAAATTATTTAAATTTAAGATATTAAACATGTTTTTTTATATACTATTTGTAGTTAATTTGTTTAAACAAATTTTGTTATTTATTTAAAAGATTTTAAGAAAAATGAGTTTACATTTAATTTGAATTTAAATAAAATTCATAAAATTAATATGAAAATTAAATATAATAAAGAAATGTGACACGTAAAAATATTTTGGTATAAATTTTTATTTACTACTAATTTAAATTGATTTTACAACTTTTTATCACTCTAATTTTTTTATTTGAAAACAAAATTAAGTTTAATTGAATATTAATTTGATATTATTGATTTTTTTTTGCAAAATAAATTAAAGTTATATAGAAATATAAAATTATATAAAAATTTTATTATTCTTTGAATCCATTTAATTTAAAGAATGTTATAAACAAAAAATTTAAATATTGTTTTCAATTCATAAATTATTCTTTTATAATTAATCATTTTCAAATTTTAATTCACAATCATTCTTATTAAAATTAAATCAAGGGTATATTTGTAATTTATTATACTTTCAATTAATTTAATTTTTTTCTACCACATCAATTAACCACAGTCATACTCATATCTAATCAATATGAGAATTTTTCATCAAAATAAAAACGACCTAAACAATATTCATCGAGATTAATTCATGTGTATCCCTAATCAAGAGATAATTCATCCCCATAAAAAAAAGTGTCAACACAAAACTTAACAGAAAGAAAATTAATAGAATAAAATAAAAAAATAAAAAATGTGAAATTTGTTGTCTCATATTATCATTTACTTTAGAAACTTAACAGTAGTCTACAATTTCCTATTACACTTTATCTAACTAATACATGGGAGCAGAAAAAAGGTAGTTTTAAAATCAAAATATTGTGATTTTATATTCATGTACTATATGCACTTAATAAATAAGTTTTGATTATTTCAAAAGGTAAGAAGAAAATGATGGAAGTGTCTGCATTTTGATTTGTTTGATGAGTGTTGCGTAAGGGACGCAAAACTCTATTTACGCGATCATTCAATTAAATGCAACCCAAAATCATGAGTCTATGTTTTCCTAAATCAAACAAAACCCACGATCATGTATCTATTTCTCCCCAAACCAAATAAGCATCAATTTGGCAACCTTTACATAACAATCACTACTAAATCAAAAGAAAACTACATAATAAAACAAAAAAGAGAAATAACAGCGATAAAAACATTATTTATCTGGAAGAAAAAAAATTATTGAATGGTAAAAGCATGATTGTATGATAAAAACAAGAATTACCTTAAGAGAAACAATGATGAAGAAGAAAGTTAATTCGTTGAGATGCTAAGATGTGTAGTTTTTTTTTTTTTTTTTTAATTTTAAATATTGATAGGTTAAATGAGGATAAGAAATCTTATCAGTTTATTCTTAATCCAACTACCCCTCTCTAACCCATGGGGATAAACTTACCATCATATTGGGATGGTCCAATGAATATTAGAATATAATTAATTGGATAGAAAGTTATCATATCTAGTCTTACTTGTCTTGGTCAACAAATGGATCTAAATATATGATATTATATTTTAATGTAATAAGTGGTTTTATTTAGGTCTTATTTTTTTTTAATTTTTTTTTTGTGTAGCCTGCAAAATGGGAAAAGTCAAGTTAGACAAAAAAAAAAAAAAAAAAAAAAAAAAAAAAAATAAATTTTGTTTTTTTTTTTTTTTTTTTTTTTATATAATTTAAATATATTAAAATATATAAAAATATATAAAAAAAAAAAAAA
>Ga0099825_1009047_pt1 | contig 11532 bp, 10 predicted proteins | sample SiratroredBW_FD_76838 | JGI IMG/M metagenome (GOLD analysis project Ga0099825, IMG submission 76838) | Root nodule microbial communities of legume samples collected from California, USA - Siratro red BW | ecosystem: Host-associated > Plants > Roots > Nodule | place: USA: California | collected...
ATATATATATATATATATATATATATATATATATATATATATATATATATATATATATATATATAATTATACACATTTTTACAGATGAATATCTTTTGTTATTAAGTAAAAAGTATATCTTTTTTAGGTATTATTAGGAACAACGTCTTTTATTAAAACTGAAAACAAATTTTAATTTCTTAAAAGAAACTGAAACATATTGTTGACCATTGCAAAAGAGAATTAAAAAAAATTATTAAACTTCTTTTAAGAAATATTAATTATTAAACTAACATATTTGGTCAATTTTAACCTTATGGACCCACTTATAATTTTGTGTTTCATTGTCATATATACCCATACCAAAAACTCATTCCCTCTCAATAAGGTAATTGAAGGCATATTACTAACACACATTCTGCAATCTCTGCAAATCTTACCAAAATTCATCAATTTCACAACTACTTGTGGTGCTTGCTTTCGTGAGTGATGTACCTTTCATTTGACGGTGGATAATGAGAACTAAATATTTAGGTGTGATTTTCATTGAGAAGAAATAATTGGATAAATCTTGGATCAACGGTGAACAATCATTCATATATATATATACTGATCGGCTATTCCTAGAAATAGTATATTTTGTTAAAATTGAAAACAAATTTAAACATTTTCATAATTAATTTTAAGATGAGTTTGAAATTTTCAGAACCTTTTCTTAATAAGAAGTGCAAACTTATTAAATTTTAAAAAATAATTATTATTATTATTGCATTGCAGGAGATGGAAAATACTGGTGAGAAGGTTATGAATGCTGATATGGAGAATCAGGAGGATGAGTTTGCTTATATGTTGTAACAAGAGAGGATCAAAAGTAAAATCGTAATGGATAAACAACTGATAGCTAGAGAAAGATTATAAAATCTTTGTATGTATTAGTGAAAGAAGACGAACAAATTCGAACAGAGAACATAACACTTAGAGATAATAGAGAGAAGAAAGAGAATGCAACAACTAGTCCCCTTTCCTCTTCTCTCAATTACTATATATTTAATAATATTTCTCAAAGGTAATAACACATAATCCTTCAAGAGTGAATTGGCCTTAGGCATTCTTGCACTTTTTCTCTATTATCCACAATCATTGCATCACTTAGACACCTCTTCATTATTCTTCTCCATGCCCATTTCCTTAATTGCCCTTGTGCTATTTTCACTTGTGACATTGCCTCCCTCTTCAAGGTTGAAGTCAGAATAAGCTTGCTGCATATAGGTAAGTTCCTCTCAAGTAGCGTGTTCTACATATAGGAATATGTTTGTATCCCTTAAGAATAACTCTAGATTGCAAACTCTCTTGTGGTTGTAATATAGGACCAATGTCATTAGTAATTAGAGGAAGTGAGATATATAATTGTTGATGAACACCTTGGCATGGTTTCAACTGCGACACATGAAAAACATAATGAATTCGAGCAGTTGAGGGTAGCAAAAGCTTGTAAGCAACTAGACCCACACATTAGATAATAGGAAAGGACTAAGTATTTCATGCCCAGTTTCTGATTTTTTCTCAATGCAACTGAATTTAACTCATCAACAGTAAAAATGGGAAAACTATCCTTGACAGTTATAGCATTTAAAGCCCAATAAATGGTACAGAATCTCCAAGTACCATCTTTCTTTCTAATCAAGACAATTGGTGAAAATGGGCTAGTACTAGGCATTATAATTCCTTCTTGTAACATATCACTAACCATCTTCTTAATTTCTTCTTTTTGACTTTAAGGGTACCTATAAGGTCTAACCTTAACCGGTTCTGCTCCTTTAACCAAAGGAATACAGTGATCATTTGATCTGTTGGGAGGAAGACCCATAGGAACTGCAAACACATTATGATAAGTATGCAGAAGTAATGCTAATTCAGGTTCCATGTCCTCAGGTAATTTCAACAGTGATCAACAGCACAATTTGGTTGCTGAATTTTAGTGTATAAAGTTCAGAGATGGCGTGAGTCCTTTGCGTCCTACTAAGATACGAAGATGATTATATTGGGCTGTAGCCGAAAGTTTTGGTTTATCACCATAAAGGATAATAAAGTTCCCATCCACCAAAAACTTCAATGTCAAATCACTGTAGTTAGCAATATGGAAGCCCAATGTAGCCAACCAAGTTGCCCCTAAAACTACATCTATACCTGAGACTGGCAGTAAGTAGACTGGTAATTTTAGAGTGTCCTTAGATCTGTACTTCAACCTCCCTCACAATACATTCCATAGTCAAAGATTTTCTATTACCTACTAAGACTTGAAATCTAGAAGTTGGTTCAATGACTAATTTCAAGCAATGAGCAATCTGCGGTTGCAAGAAGTTGTCCGAACTATCACTGTCAAGTAGTACTTGAACCTTCACCCCATTGATAATACCTTGAAATCGCATAGTACCAATACCAGCGGCTCTCTTAAGAGCATGAAAAGAAAAGTGATGTTCTTGTTCCCGTGATTGAATCTGATGGATGTTGTCCTCATCCGGTGGGTCACGTTCCAGTTTGAAGTCCTCATCTTCCTCTAGTTGTAACAATAAGTATTGTTTGTTGGGACATTGATGGCTAGGTGAAAATTTCATAGTTTGAAGTCCTCTCTTCCTCTAGTTGTAACAATAATTATTGTTTGTTGGGACATTGATGGCTAGGTGAAAATTTCACATCACACGTGAAACACAATCCCTTCTCTCTTCTCAATTGCATTTCTACTGCAGATATTTTTTTAATGTTGAAAAACTTAACTGATTGTTGGTTCGGCTGATGTATGGTGTTTGGATTAGGTAACAAAGGTGGTAGGCTCGTGAATTTAGTTGTTTGTGCTAGGGATGATGATTGGTATTTTGGGTAAGGGTGGGTTAAGGAAGTTTCCTGTTTAGGCAGATATTCTCTTCAAAAAGCTTAGCCAATGAAACAGCATGTAACCAGGAGGTTGGATTTTGAGCAATAACATCCCTTCGATGTCAATCTTAAGGCCGTTAAGAAAACAATCAAGTAAAACATCTGCAGTAATGCCTTGAGTACGATTAGCCAAAGCTGTAAATTCTCGATAATAAAAGTGAACCGATCCTGATTGTATCAGCTTAACAAGAAAATCATGTTTGACATTACGAACCTGAAACGGTTGTACTGGTTCTGACATTGACGATTTCGATGCCGCAACGTGCAAAGATGTGAGTGCAGTTTCAAGGCTCTCAAAACGACTAGAATACTCTACATGATGAGATTCCATCAACTCTAAGATTGTTTGATATTTGTGGAAAGCTCCTTCAATTGAGTGTTTTCTGTCATGAGTGGAAATGAGACGAGATGAAAGCACCGATGTAATGAGAGAAGATCAAAAGTAAAATTGTAATGGATGAACAACTAATAACTCGAGAAAGATTATAAATTCTCTGTATATATTAGTGAAAGAAGACGAACAGAGAAGATAACACTTAAAGATAATACTTAGAGATAATAGAGAGAAGAAACATAATACAACAACTAGCCTCCATTTCCTCTCTTCTCAATTACTATATATTTACTAATATTCCTCACACATAATTATACATAATCCTTCAAAAGTGAATTGGCCTTGCATTCTTGTACTTTTTCACTTGTAACATATGCCTCCCTTGATCCAAGTACCGTTAAAAATTCCCAGATTAATGGTGATACTATTAACCTGGTTGAGGACTCTGATAAAGTTTTTGATGCTGGTTTTGCTCAGTCTGAAGCTTCTCCCAAGGGTTCTGTTGAAAAGGCTAGGAATGAAAAAAAAAAAAAAGCTTTGGAACCTCTGCTAAGATGGATTATGACTGAGATCAGATTAATGAACTGTTGTTCCAGATTCTCAGGTGGAAATGGAAAACACTAATGAAGCTCTCCTAAGGCAGCTTCCATCACCAAGTTCAATGAAAAGGCTTGGATTGTTTCTAAGTTGTGGTCTGATAGAGTTGAAAAGGAAGACTCTTTGAGTGAGGCTGAAGAAGAGTCTGTTCAAACAAGTAGGAAGTCTAGGAGGCCTACAAGAACCACCAAATGAGGTCAAACAAAAGAGAAATGATGCAGATAAAAGGTCTTTTTTGGAACATCAGAAGTCTGGCTAACCAAAAATCTATGAACATGTTAGGCAACATTATCAAGGAGCCCAAACCTCTCTTACTTATTTCTGGCTGAACATATGACTGGTTTCTCTGATTCTAATTCTCTATTTTTTGATTTAACTGCTATATTTCTGTTTGCTTTAATAATGTTTCTAGATTGTGGTGCTTAGTCCATTCCGATTTAGTCTTTTAATGTGTATGTGGTTAATATCTCCATGTAATTTATTCCTATCCATATCAATGCATGAGTTTATGGTCCTAACGCTTTACTGCCAGAAGTTCTCTTTGGAGAGAGATTTAAACAATTTGCAAGACTCTTGTGCATTTTGGGAGACTTCAGGTATGTTCTTGTTTCAAATGAATCTAAAGGAGCATTCCTAATCTGGTTTCTTTTCCTGAGTTTAATAATTGAGCTAAATCTAATGACCTCGTACCTATGCATGCAAATGGCCCTTTCTTTACTTGGTGTAATTGTAGCCTTGATACTCATACAATTGCACCCAAGCTGGATCATAAAGTTCTGCTCAGAAATTGCTCTGATCATAACTCTTTATTGGCTTCCTTTTCATATGCTTCTCCTTCACACAGGCCTGCTTCCTTTAAATTCTTTAAAATGTGGTTACTCTACCATGATTGTAAGAATGTGATCAAGCAATCTTGAACTAAGTCTATTGGTGGTTGTCCTATGCTGGTTTTACAGAAAAAACAGTACAGGTTAAAGCACATTCTTAAGGCTTGGCTTTTGTTCAAGTTTTAGAAAATGCTTTGCCTAATGAGATGGAGTCACTTTTTTTCTAAAGAAAAGCAAGCTATGGAGGACCTAAACTTTGCTTTGGAAAGAAAAACCTAATATGTTTTGGTTTCAAAATGGTTATAGAAACTCAGCCTTTTTCCATGCAGTGATTAAGAAAAGGAATAATGTAGGGGGGTAATGTTGTGTTTAAAATTGATATTTAAAAATATTTTGATACTCTTACTTGGAACTTCTTGCTGCAGGTGTTTGATCAATTTGGTTTTCACGGGATTTTCTCTTCTTGGATCTTGCTTATTCTCAAATATGTTTTTCTTTCTGGAAGGGTTAATGACAATCTTGTTGGCTATTTCAGTTATAGAAGAGGGGTTGAGCAAGGGGATTTTTTTATCTCCTTTATTATTTTGCCACCTGAAGAGGTGTTGAGCAGATGGATTTCTCAGCTTTTTCCAGCCAAAGGATGTTGCCTATGGTTAGTTCTAAAGGGTTTCTTTTTCGTCTCATCTACTTTATGCTAATGACATTTTTGTTTTCAGGACAAATAAAAAAAGTTAGACCAATCTTTTGCAGTTCCTCAGTTTACATATGGTTCTTCTACTTGTAAATGGGTTAATCATTCTAAGGATCACTTCTAATCTTTTAATGAGATGGATTAATCATTCTACGCGTCACTTCTAATCTTCTAATTTTTTAATGATTCCCCTCTTTTCATTAGAAGAGCCAAATGTGCTCTTCGATGTCATAAAGACCCTAATCCCTTTTCCCACCCTGAGGTCTTGCGTTTGATATATTTATCGTTTCATATACTTTCTTTTACAAATTAAACTTGGAGGGTTTTAGAATGACTTTTGAAAAAGCAAAAACAATACATTGTTTAATTACAATAATTAGACCATTTACTACAAAGAGATAATGAAATGTAAAGAGAAAATTGTAAAACAAAATTAAACGAAAACTAAAGTATGAATCAGAGACTAAAAATAAATGGGTATAAAGTAAAATTGTAAAATCTACACAAGAGATAGTAAACAAAAATAATGAAGAAAAACAGTGACAGAAAAACAGAGAATAAGAGATAAAAACAATTAGAGAATGAAATTAAACAAAATTTTTGGACACAACTGTGATATTTAGAATCTGAGACTAAAATGATAAACGGATACAAATTGCAGAAACAAAACTAAAACGGAGGGTGTATTTAGATTATGTAAATGAAAATGCATGAAATAATTTGAAACAATATAAATTGAAACTATACTAGTAAAATCCAATGAAATTGTAAAACAAAATATTTTAGTACAACATTCTAGTACAACTCTTATACCGTCTAATAGATTATTGTCTAATAGATTATCTAATGGTTGTACAATTGTAAATAAATCGTCTAATAAAAGAAAGAAACCTTAAACTATAAATTTGCAGTGAAATAAATGACATAAATGTAAAGTTATAAGAAAAGTAGGTGACAGAAATTATGAAATTATAGAAATGTAAACACAGTGAAATTAAAAGCATAAGAACTATAAATTGCAAAAACATGGGTCAAAGAAGCTAAAGTTAAAACGAGTTTATTTTATTGTGTTACATATAAAATTACAACAATCTCTTTTTTCTACTCTAGACCGTTTGATAAGTTGAATAGTTAACCATCTAATGGTTTGAACTATAGAATGTCTAATGGTCTAATATTACTTCAATTGTCTACTGTTTCTTTCTTTTAAGTTTAAAACTCCAATCTTCATGTTTCCAAAATCATTAAAGCTCTAAAGTGAGGAATCAATTACAACAAAAATCAGATCCAAAGATCTAAAAAAAAATCATGACAAAATAATGGATTAGATGGTTTATTAAATATTCGGCAGAAAAACCTATCTAAAAGTACAATATGAACACAATTTACATTAAAATACCTATTTCCTATGAAAAATGAAAATCTTTATTAAAAACAAAGAATGAGAACAAAAGAAACACTTCAAAGATGCAATTAGCCTATAAAATTGTGAATAAATCAAATGTTATCATACCCTCACACTTTGAAAATAAGAAAAAGAACTAAGGAAAATTAAATTTTTAGTTTTTTAGAAAAAAATATATATAGCAATTGGGGTCACGTTGAGATAGAAAAAGAACTTTGAAAATAGAGAATTCTTTGTTGTGGTTTATTGTGAAAAAGTATGGGAAAACCAAAAAATAGAGGAAACGATATGCGAAACTAGATTTAGGGTCCGATAATCAGTTATGTGTAGGAATATTGTTAACAACAACCGACGTAGAAGGTAACCCAATGGGAAAAAAAAAACTTAAAAACAATTAAGCACGAACCTTATTACATCAGTAAACAACCGATATAATATGGTCTTACATGTTAAAACTTAAATTTTTTGAATGAGAGCCAGACACTTATTACATTGCTTACAACCAATGTAATAGGTTTTTTAACCCTAGAAGTATCCCAATACCTATTTTCACTGCCCTCTTGCTCTCTGTTTACTGTTGTAGTGCTCATTCTCTACATTAGTTTTCATTTTTGCTCGTGTTCTCCTTCCTTGAAGTACCTAGTTCCTACATTCTCTTGCTCATGTTCCTCTATTTGTTGGCAATGGTCATTGCCATTTGTTGTTGTAATTATTGCCATTCATCGTTGCCATTCGCATCTTCAAGAAGTATGTACTCATCGTAGTTTGCACCGTTCCACTGAAATGCTGGTTGAAATATACTTGGTTGATTGTTTCTTTTTAGGTTCTGATTATGGCAAATAGGATTTTCTTGAAACAAATATTAGCCATATTTAAAGGTTTTGACTAGGACCTTTCTCCAATAACATTGGGCCACTGAACAAGTTTAAACAAAACTGTATTACAACTGCCATTTAGGAATTAGCAATGTGTATTTTATGTTGTGCCTTTATGTTATTGAATGTTATATATGTGTTGAATGTGTTATATTGGTTTCGAGAATGTTCAATCTTCGACAATTTATATTTTATTTTATGCATTGAGTGAATCTTAGTTTCCCGACTGAGATTCAATACAAATATTGAATATTACTTCCAATTTTAAGTATTTTCTTAAAGTTTGAAAACAAATGGAGGTAGTAGTAATAATCATTATATTGAACTTGAATTGTTCATTTGGACAGTTTAGGAAGATTGAACACTTTTTCATAATTCCTTAGTACGTATAAGTAATTACATTATTTATATTTCATGAAATTTTTGGTTCATTGCATTTTATATTGATCTTCGGATACATATTTGATTATGGTTGACTTAACCTCACCTTTCATTTTGTAAAGTTACTTGAAAACCGATCCGAAATGCCGCCAAAATTTTGTAGGGTTTAAATAATGCATAATAAAATGGATGTACTAATGAAATATGAATAAGTGAATCTTCTTGAATGGGATAGGGTCACACCTTGTTTTAAAATGGGGGATACTCATGCATAAACCAAAATCTTGTACTATATAGTCATGAATCGAAGTTGGATAAATGAAAGTGAAAACATTGATGTATATGAGAATGGCATTGAAGAGTTTCTACAATTTGTTGAACGGAATGGAGCAAGTATAAATGGAAGATATTATTGTTCGTATGTTAATTATTTAAATAAGAAATGACTATAAATTCAGTTGATACAAGAGTATGTTCTTTGTGATGGTTTCTTGAAGAACTATACTATTGGACTTGACATGATGAACTTCTAGACCTACCATCTGTATCTGAATCTGAATGTTAACATTCTAATATATATTCTGAGGATCACATAGAAGACATGATTCATGATATTGTAAAAGATAGTTTCCACCAAGCACACATGTAGATTCGTTGAAAGATGATTTAGTAACAGATTTGTATCCTGATTGTTCAGGCTTCCTATGTTTGTTAGTAGTATTAAGATTTTTTAATATCAAGGCAAGAAATGGGTGAATCGATAAAAGATTCACTAAATTGCTCAAGTTGTTGCATGAAATGCTTTCAAAAGGTAATACATTGTTGACTGGTCACTATGAGGCGAAGAAGATGTTGTGTCTGATGAATATTGAGTATCAGAAAATACATGCATGCCATATCAAAACTTCAGGCTCAATTTGAGCTCTATGTCAAAAGTTATGACCATTTGAAGTTTTTTCGCACTAAATTTTGACAATTCAAAATCTATCATAAATTTATATAATGTAAGGACACTACTATCAAATATACACTAAAAGAAGTTGTTGTTAAAATAATTGGATCAAAAACAAATTTCTAACTATTTTTAATATATTATTTTTAAAAAATGTTAATGTTACAAAGAGAAGCGGCAAGAGAGTAAAGGTAAAGGTGGAACCAGGCATTCATGCTCATGCATCAAGTCAAGTCGCTGTTATAGCATCCTTAATGACCTGCAACGTCAACATAAAAACAAGTTAAACAAACAAACCACACAAGTCGAAAATGTGAAACAAAATAATGAGGGTAAAAATAATGAGCACACAAGCAAAGAATGCAAACACTACAAAAAAAAAGCAACAGAGAACGCAAGTAGAGAATGCAGAAAAGCAAGCACCAAACTCAAGCAATGCGGGAGAAAGACAAATAACAAAAGTAGTGAAAAAGCTAAGTTAAAAAACACATCTATTACATCGGTTGCTAAAACAACCGATGTAATAAGTCTGCGCCAAAATGTGTTTTTAATTGGAGTATGCAACGTCACTTTCTACATCAGTTGGAGTTCAAACTGATATAGAAAGTCACTTTGTTACATTGATTTGAGCAACAACCGATGTAATAAGTGACACGCGTAATTATCTTTTTAAAAAGAAATTTGTGGAATTTTCTTAGGCTATTTTTTACATTAGTTGTATTGTAGAATGAGTCCTATTACATTGGTGACTCCTTAACTGATGTAAGATGTTCTATTTATTTACAAAATTATCACTGTATTTTTGTTTACACGGTTCTGTTGAATCATTAAACGGTCCAAAGTCCCTTTAGATGATATAATCATCTAATAAAGTTTTGATGATAAGAATACTCCAAGTATGTGCTTGTATTTAATGATCTTATATGTCTGTTAAATTAATATTCACATATTTTTAAGCAACATGATGAGTATGTACAAATGAATTGTAGATCCAGATAAGTGTTTATTTATTATTATTTTATTACATTAATTTTGTTTAAAATTAAAAGAAGAGTAAAGTTAAAATTAAATAAATATAAAAATAATAAATGTTTATTTTGAAATTTGCTTTCAATTTTATTTTGAGATCAAATCATTCTTTTCACCTTGGTATATGGTTTTATCAAGTTTTGCTCACAATAAAATTAATTTGATTTAACATATTTTATTTACCTATATGTATTTATAGAAACTTTTTGAAATTAAGATTTGATTGTTATGTTGTTATAGGTAAATACAGAAACAATTCAAAAATGATTTTAGTGCATGTAGTTTTGATTTGATTTATTTCTAAATCTAAAAGACAAATTAAAGTGTCTTTCACATAAGGAAAATGATACTTTGACACTGCATTTTCTCTTACTTCCGTTTGACACTTCGACGTGGCATGTGTTGTCCCGCATGACAATGAAAGAGAAAACACAGTTGTTTTTGGCATTCCATCCCTGAGACACATGTGTGTGTTCCAAAACTACAAACAGCAAACTACTTATTTGAACTGAGCTAACCACTTAGTTGTTTTCACCCCTGAGACACATGTGTGTTCCAAAACTACACACAGCGAATCACTTATTTGAACTGAGCTAACCACTTAGACATTCCACCCGAGACACGTGTGTGTTCCAAAACTACACACAACGAACCACTTATTTGAACTGAGCTAACCACTTAGTTTTTCACCTCTCAGACACGTGTGTGTTCCAAAACTACACACAGCGAACCACTTACTTGAACTGAGCTAACCACTTAGACATTCCACCCTTGAGACACATGTGTGTGTTCCAAAATTACACACAGCGAACCACTTATTTGAACTGAGCTAATCACTTAGTGTTTTCACCCCTCAGACACGTGTGTGTTCCAAAACTACACACAGCGAACCACTTATTTGAACTGAGCTAACCACTTAGACCTTCCACGTGTGTGTTCCAAAACTACACAGTGAATCACTTAGGTGAACTGAGCTAACCACTTAGACCTACCACCCCTGTGACACATGTGTGTGTTCCAAAATTACACAGCGAACCACTTATTTGAACTGAGCTAACCACTTAGACATTCCACCCCTGAGACACATGTGTGTGTTCCAAAATTACACACAGCGAATCACTTATTTGAACTAAGCTAACCACTTAGTGTTTTCACCCCTCAGACACATGTGTTCAAAAACTACACACAGCGAACTACTTATTTGAACTGAGCTAACCACTTAGACCTTCTACTCCTAAGACACATGTGTGTGTTCCAAAACTACACACAGCGAACCACTTAGGTGAACTGAGCTAACCACTTAGACCTGCCACCCCTGAGACACATGTGTGTGTTCCAAAATTACACACAGTGAACCACTTATTTGAACTGAGCTAACCACTTAGACATTCCACCCCTAAAACACATTTGTGTGTTCCAAAATTACACACAACGAACCACTTATTTGAACTGAGCTAACCACTTAGTGTTTTCACCCCTCAGACACGTGTGTGTTCCAAAACTACACACAGCGAACCACTTATTTGAACTG
>Ga0099825_1009053_pt1 | contig 11522 bp, 2 predicted proteins | sample SiratroredBW_FD_76838 | JGI IMG/M metagenome (GOLD analysis project Ga0099825, IMG submission 76838) | Root nodule microbial communities of legume samples collected from California, USA - Siratro red BW | ecosystem: Host-associated > Plants > Roots > Nodule | place: USA: California | collected...
ATATATATATATATATATATATATATATATATATATATATATATATATATATATATATATATATATATATATATATACATTATAAAATAAATGTTCATATAATTTAAAATTATTATTTATAACTGGAATACAAGGTAGATGATTTTCAAAGATAAAAGAAATACTATTTCACTTTTTAACAAAGAGTACTAGGTTTTGTATTATATTATTTTGATGTCATTATATTACAGCTATCTTTCATATGTGGTTGTTAAGATTTTTGTGAACTGTGAGCAATGTGTCAAGTTTTGGTTGATGGCAAGTGTCATGATTATGAATGAAACTTTTATTTTATTTGATTTTATTCATAGATAAAGAAGACGTCAATTATTAAAGTAAATCGCTATCATGGCTAGAAGTCAAAACCCATCAATAATTGCTAGCGATGTAAATTAAGCATAAAAAAGGTTTTTTTATTACATATTTTTAAATTAGTCTAGGTTAAAGTCTTTATCAAAATTATTTATTATCAAGCATTGTCTTAGAATATAATATGCTCAATTGAATTTTTGAATATTTTTCTAAAAATATCTCATTACTTAAACGAAAAATAAACCCATTTAGTATTTTTAAATGTAAAAATAATGAAAACAAAAAAAAAGATATTTTATTTTTTAAATTAATCAAACATAATTTTTGAATATATTTAATAGTAACATGTTTCATTATAACATTGTTGAAAGGGAATCCTTAAAAATGAAACATCAATAAAACGCCACTTACAAGTAACATGGCATAATTAAAACAAATTGATCAGTTTCTAGAACTAAACCCTAGAAAACTTTCTCGGGTCCAAAAAATAAATAAGTAAAAATTGTGGTGTGCTACCCAGCAATTAGAGAGAATTAAGGTGCTGAATACAATTTCATAAACACAAAGGACTTTAGTAGGAATTTCCCAAGTTGAAAACAGTGCAATGGCAGGGGCAAAATGGTAAATCGGAATCTTAACTTTAGCAAGCTTTGAGGAGGGAATAAGAACTGAAACATTCAAAAAACACGTGTGAACTGTTTCTTTTAACGTGGATTTGTTGCTGGCACTGAGAAATTCACCTTCATTGTCTCAGGGAAATGGCTTCATTGAAAGTGCCAGAGCTTGTTCCTTCTCCTACCCAAGACAGTGAAAGACTCAGAAAGGCTTTCCAAGGTTCCTCTCTGTCTCAAAACATAAAAAAGAAAAAAAAAAACAAGTGTTAAAGCTGAAGAAATTTGAAAAACTGAATTTTGTCATGATCTAGGTGATGCCAGAATTTAGGAAGCAGAATTGTGTTAAAAAAAACTGAAATTTTATAGCTTTTTAATTTTTGGGCCGATGGGTTTTCCACAGACATGATTTTGTCTGCAATTGTGTAAGGTTCTTTGGTTTTTTTATCGCCCCAATGGAGTGAAATGTTTGAGTTTATGACAAAGTTTTATGCTTTTTTAGTATTGATGAGAAATTGGTTAATGGGGCATTGGAGGTATTGTCAATGCTTTTGCTTGTTATTTAGTCCTATTTTTGTTCTTGGTTTATGGTAAATTTGTGTGAATTTATGGCATTAGACGGTTTATGATGATTATGGGAAATTTGGTGTAGGATTTGGGACAGATGAGAAAGCAGTGATACTGGTATTGGGACACAGGAATGCTCAGCAAAGGAAGGAAATTGGAGAAACTTATAAGCAGCTTTACAATGAATCACTGATCGATCGTCTCAATTCAGAATTGTCTGGTGATTTTAGAGTATGTCATGGTTGCTACACTTGGTTGGCTTCCTATTTTTAGTTTTGGTTTTAACAAAATAGTTCTTCATCATAATGTTTTATTGGCATATGTGATAGAATTCAACTGAATTGGATTGCATTTTTTACATTTGTAAATTTCTTGATTACCTGAATGCCTTGTTTCAATTTTTTAAGTATTCCCAAATCATGTCATTGTTTAAGGAATCATGTGATCTATATGACTGACACTTGTGATGCATGACATGACAGAATGCTATTATTCTCTGGACTTATGATCCTTCAGAAAGGCACGCAAGACTAGCAAACCAAGCATTGAAAGCTAAGAAAAAGGGCATCAAACACCTTCAGGTTCTGGTTGAAATAACATGTGCATCAACTCCTAACCATTTGGTGGCTGTGAGGCAGGCTTATTGCTCTCTCTTTGATACTTCACTCGAGGAAGACATTATTGTCAATGTTGCTCCACCTCTCCGAAAGGTAAGAACATGGTTATAGTTACGTATTCAAGTGTTCGTCTAGTCGCACGTTAAATAGAAATGAGAAAGTTAAGTAATATATAAGGAAGAAAATCCAAAAACCTAACGTTTTAAGGTTTTGGATCGAAGGTGGTGTTATTTTCTTGTATGGTCTCGTTAGGTTTGATTCTTGTTTGATCTCCCAGATGTTCTCTCTTTCAGATTTTCCCATTACATAATTTACCAGAGTTTGACTAGTGAGGCTCAAGTTAGCCTCTGATAAGAAGTAGCTATTTGTTTGGTAAATGTGCAAGAAATATTCTCTAATTCTTAGACAAAGGATTTAAGGTTCAAGGTTTCTTATGTTCAACCTCATTTAAGTGGATGATTATGAAAAAGGGAAATGTTTTATAGTAACAGGAAATAAAACGAGTGAAAAGATATATTATAGAAGAACTTGGTTAATTCATTGTTAAGGGATGTTTCTTATTAATGACTCACTATCACATTTGATTTCCAGTTTGTTCAATGGTTTGTTTCCTCTGAAAAAGTGATCTGCATAATAATGTTCTACAGCTTTTGGTGAGCCTGGTAAGCTCATATAGATATGATAAAGCTGCAGTAAATTTGGATGTTGCCAAGTCAGAGGCAGCAAAACTGCATGAAGCTATCAACAGCAAAAAATTGGATGAAGATCATATTGTGTGGACACTTAGCACCAGGAATCTTTTCCAGCTCCGGGAAACTTTTGCATGCTGCAACAACCTCTACGGGAATACATTGGAACAGGTTTTGGTTTAAAATTTGAGGTTCAATATTTTAATTTTGATCCACTAACATTGCAACTGATTTATCTTTTCACTTGTTGAAATAAGTAACTTTTTTCACCTTAAGTGAAAAGCATTAGTTACTACAATGACATGACAGTATCTTGGTAATCAATAGTTTAGAAAATTTCACTGATAGTGGATCAGATTTCCACTCACATGATTATTTATGCATCCATAAGGAGTTTGGATTATTTTTTGACAGGGCATAAAATCTTGTGGCAATGGTGATTTGGAAACTCTCTTACAGCTGGTAATATTGTGTATAGAAAGCCCTGAGAAACATTTTGCAAAGGTAAACGCTATACTGAAGCAGTGACTTACCAAATTAATACATTATTATCTGTAAACTTCAAATGCTAAAGCTTTACCACAAAAGGGTGTCAATTCATTAGAATCTGGTGATCAAGTAGACCAGATACTAGCTATATTTTTCTGCTCAGCCACTTTGCATTGCTAGTGTTTAATTTTCAAAGCCAAGTTCAAGTTTATCTGTAATCTGAACTGTTGGAGATTTCATATCGACTAGAAATAGGTTTTCCAATAGTTTATAAATGAATGCAAACCTTACTTTAAAAGGCAGTTTGACGATTTTGTAAGGATAAGTTAGACTTAAACTTACTTCTTAAGGTATATCAAAGTCTCAGCGAATATGTTAGAGATTCTACGTCACAAAATAAGACCTTTCAATAGTATATGAGTAACTTCTAAAATTCTTAGACAATTATCTGCATCAAGACTTTACTTTTGAGAATACTGAAATGCATCAATTGATTCTAATCTCATTTTTTTTTTTGGCTTTTATACACCTAAAAGGTTATAAGAGATTCTATTGTTGGTCTTGGAACCGATGAAGATTCACTCAACAGAGCTATAGTAACTCGAGCTGAAGTTGACCTCTTGAAAGTCAGATTCAAATATGCTGAAATGTTCAAGTCCAGTCTTGATGATGATGTTATAGGGGATACCTCAGGAGACTACAAAGATTTTCTGATGACTTTGTTAGGGAGAGGTCCAGAAGGAGAATGATACATTATAACCACCAAAAACCACCTCTCTCAGGGCATTCTATAATTGCTTGTATCTGCATTTGATGATCTAGACTTTGTAATCTTTGTTGATCTTTTCTGTTTCAAAAAGGATCAGAACACAAGATTGAAACTGAAACAATTTAGTTGCTATTCTGACTTGATTCTGTGTATATTAATTGTTGTTTTGTCTTGTCCAGATTTGTATGGTGAATAAGATAGCAGTTGTTATCATGGTTGCAGTCATATGGTCTCATAACTGAAATAATTTTCTCTAAGCTTTCTTAATTTTTGCAATATAATAAGTTTTCACTCATTTAACTCATCATGTTAAACAAGCACACACACAAATATCTAGTGAAGAGATATAGAAAACAGACCAAATTACAATTGATATAACTCTTGAATAAGTCTTAAAAATGCACTCACCAAAAGTAATGTCTTTGTCAAAACTTCACAATACTTGAACTTTGACATATGTAATTAAATTATTAAATGACTGTTATATTATTGTACTATATAATATAGAAATTAAATACATATAGTTATAGTTTTCCCCTGGCAAAACTTTCTCTTGTTCTACTATAACAAAGAGTAACCCATAGTGCGAAAAGTGCGAAAAGTGCGAAAGTCCAGAAGTCCAAGGCCCAATGGGTAAGTAAACTTACAAACAACATTATTGGATTAAGGGTGTTTAGTTTTGCACCCCACAACTTCCATCTGCATCCTCGTAAAATTCAAAATACCAAAATTAGGCTTCTTCTATTATACGCCAATGCAGTAAGTAGGTAGATGTTGCGGTGGATGTTGAGAGCTCACAAGGAGATAGATGTGTAGAGAGGTAGATTTTAACACATTATTAAGATAATTAAGCTAGAAGATGAGTACTTGTTTGAGTTTTTATTTTTTTCTGAGATTTTTGGACGAGAGTTCATTATAGATTGTACAATCAGAAGAAGTTCTAAATTATGCGATTGAAAGACGTTCTAAAAAGTATAATTTAGAACGTAAAATTAACTTTTATATTATACAATTTAAAAGTTTTTTCTGATAAAAAAATAAAATTTAAAAGTTAAAATTAATTTCAAAGTTACATAATTCAAAATATAATTTTTAAAATCAGTTTTAACTTTTAGACTGTGCAATTTAAGAATCATTTCTAGATTTTCCAATTCAGAATAGATTTTAATTTAGAAACCAAACTTCTTAAAAAAATGTCATTTCCAAATTACACAATTTGAGAAATTCCTAAAAAAAAATAAAAATTGGAGTATTGCACAACCCAAAAAAATTGAAATGCAAGGGATGAAGGAATAGGAGAGAAAAGTGATATGGGGTGCAAATGGAGGTTACAGGGGTGCAAAAAGAGACACCCTTGGATGAAAAAGAAAAATTCAAAAATACCCCTTATGGTCGGTTGATTCCCAACGTTTTTAAATTATTTAATTTGACAAATATTACCATCAATCAATCCAAAAAGTTATAAAAATAGATTATATATTTTAAATTTATAATAGAAAAATCTGAAAATAAATTGTATTTTAAATTATACAATTCAAAACATTATTTCAAATAATATAATTTTAAAAAGATTTTTAGATTACAAAATCTATAAATATTTATTATAACTTTTTTTTTTCATTAATTTACGTTAAACAATTCAAGTAGATTTTTTAATCAATTATTTCAAAAACGCCTTATTAGGGCAATCTCATTATCTAAATAACCAATATTTGTTATCAGTTGACACAAATTAAACATATATGTACACTTCAGAGACCATTCATAAAACGTAGAACTTTTTTTACACCCTTCACAGGCAAAATATCTTGTAAAACCATTAACTGCAATTAAAACAACGTAGATCCTTTTATCATATATATATATATATATATATATATATATATTCATTTGATCCAATTGTTTTTTCAAATCCACCAATCTGAGTTCATATCATTGTCTCTTTCTGTTAGGTTCGTAGAAATGAATGCTTCATAGACTCTGTCCCATCTTTGAAATTTCTTTTGCATGTCCATTTCTCCAAAGTTTACTAAGAAATGAGGGGAAAAAGTTTAAAAATTTTGCTACATTTTGTTATTTAATTACAAGGTACGAATAGTGTGTGTAGGCCAACTCAACAACACCATTAGGTGACATTATTATGAGTCACTGGCAAAAATATGAAAAATATTATCTTCATAAACGATCTTAAATCTCATTTAATTAAAATGTCAGATAATGATTTTAAACTGGTGTACACATTGGTTACATGTATCATATCTCTTTAGGTACATCCACCCAGTACAAGTATGATAAAAGATTTGCTTTATTAAAAGTGACAAAACCCACTTTAATCATGTAATGAAAAGAATTACATTTTCTTTATCCGTTGGAAGTATATTTGAAGAAAATAAAAAAAGAAGAAAGAGTTTTATTTCAAATATTTTTCACATGCAACATTATGTAAATGTTTGATATATAGAAAATATTTGCATGTAAAATAGCGTATAAAATAAAATTACGTATATACTTTTGTTATGAAATATTATGCGTCTACTTCTTTTTTGTCATATATATATATATATATATATATATATATATATATATATGTGTGTGTGTGTGTGTTTATATATATTTATATATAAAAATATCTATAATTGATCGTGTGACGAGATTTTCAACAGAATACATGAGATTACGAATTTTAACTTAGGTTAATAAGTTTTACTATCCCAAAAATTGATCTGTATTAAATTAAATTAGCATCTTCAAAATATTTGTGGTGTTTCTATATCCAAATTTAATAAATATGTAAATTTAGTTTTCACAGTTATTCTTAAATCGAATATGTTGACATGTTAATTAGTAAATATGTTATTAATTAGCATAATTATACGTGAATACAGTCAATTCAAGAATAATAAAATTGTTGTAAAAATTAAATTAACATGTTATATATAAAAGACAATTTTTGGATAAAAAAAAAACCCTATTCCACCTTGTCCTCTCCTGAGTCTGGGATTGTCAAATAAAAAGAAAAGTGCGAAAGATAATAATTTCATTCAAGAATGGACTGAGGTCAAGTAATATAAGTCTACTAACTCTTTATTTAAGTAATAGTCTTATTTTAAAAAAAATTGAGTGTAATAACTTCATCGGTCAAACAACAATAATAAATAAAAATCAATCCAAAATACATATCCGGAGATATCCGATATTAACTATTCGTAACTTAACTTAAATATTTTTTACAACTAATATCTAAATATTTGGTTAAGCATATACCCCTCAAAACAATAATATCTTAATATCTAATACTTAAATATGGTTAACTGAAAAATAATAAAATTATAAATAAAGTAATTTATGAAAAATAAAAAACAAATAAAAGATTTTTATTTGAACTTACTTAGAATTATCATAAATCTCAATGATCATAACACATTCTTTAAAGAAAATACACACAAAATGTCCAATCTATTAATTTTGTGTGGTTAATAAAATGAAAAATGGATCCTACAAACTAACCATGGTGAAGCTTATCATCATGAAAAGGTTAGGTATTATTAATACTGGATATGAAGTGCACCTCCCATACAGTTTTTGGTTGAATCAAAACTAGTTGAAGTGAGAGAGATGACACATCACTTTCTTCCCAGCCTGGAATTCTCACAATGCACATGCTTCAACTTTGTCCCTACTTTCTCTCATCTTACTTTTTAGGTACTCACTTTTATTACATACCACACTCTCAAATCTAAATGCTTTTTGACTTCATTTATGTTCATCAACTTCTTCCCACTTTTCTCTAATCTAACAACTTTTTCTGAACTTATCTTTGTGGAAAGACCATGTTACATTTATAGGTGAAGTTATCACCTGACAGTCAAAAGTGGATCAAAGGAGTAAAGTTTTTCCTTTTCTTCTTCTTCCTATGTATATATTGTATCATTCTACATGGGAATTTGTGATTGAGATTGACACCTTTAAAGAATTAAAATTATTTTAATTAATGGTACCCATTTTTACAAAATTTAACTTCCCATTTACCGACATACTCATTCATACGACATCCCATTTATTAAAAAAATAATATTAAAATCTAAAATATTTTGTTTTTAATACAAAAGTTGGGGACCACAATTTAAAACCATGCTCCAAGGGTAAGATTGATCTCTTTATATATTGAGATTCATTTATGTATTTTTTTTAGGAAAGGTATTATTGGTGGCTCCAATGTGTCTTTTACGGTTTTCTTTGAATTGTAGAAAAGTTAGAAGAGGAAAAAAAAAGGAGAGAAATAAAATGAAAAATGGAATAGTTTAAATTGAAAGAAATATAATAGAAAATAAGAGGAGATGAATGGAAATATTATAGTTGATTTGATTGGTGTAATAGACAAAAATTTGTATATATTTAAAAAAAATTGTAAAATATTTTTTTAAAAATAATTTGATATAAAAATAAATTTTAAAATATAAATTAAAAATAAAATAAATTTAAATTAAATAAAATATTATTATAAAATTTAGCAAATAAAAATTTATATTTTAAAATAGAAATATAATAATTTACAAAATATCAAAATTTAAATTAATAAATTTTATTTTAATAATTTATTTTATTATAATAAAGTTGTAATTATATTAAAGACATAATATATTACATTAAAATATAATCGAGTTAATAAACGTAATCCATTATATACTTTCCGCCCAAATTTTTCTTCAATTGGGTTTACGTATTTCTGCGTGTTTCTTCACCCAAAAACAATCACGCTATAAAATTTTGCTCCTACATTTAGTGATTAACTCTTCTTAATTAATTTCCATTCAAATTAAAGACTGATCTACTTAGTTTAAGATTAAAAGGTAAACTTATTTCACTTGATATCCTTCAAATTTGTTGACTTTTTAAAATATGTATATAAATATTAGTTTAAAATTAACACTTTATGAATGTTTTTCTAATCTTTAATTAGATATAAATATCGCAATGATAATATCACCTAATTCAATGGTTAATTTTTTAACAGTTATACGTATGAACACTCTAAACATGAAAAATAGAAAAACTAAATAAATTTAACGCAAAAGAGGATATATAATATTCTGGAGGGTGGGAGAAAGAAGAGAGGTTATTTTCTAATAAAATTGCAATATTTGTGTTCATATGTGCAATATTTTTTTTTAGTTTCTATTTCCAAGACTCTCTAAATTAATAAAAGTTCTCTGAAAAAATGTTAATCTAATCGTTGATATTTAAAAATCTATGAATAATTTGTACTATATTTTATTTATTTATTTATTTATTTATTTATTTATTCAAAATTAACCATCTCTCATTTTACTTAGTTGTTAATAATCTAATTAATTAATCAATATTTATAGATGATAATGATTATGTAATATCTTATTACTCATACTCCTCGATCCCAATAAGAGAGTGAAAAACATTATCTAATTTTCAGTATTTATTATTTTTATTAAAAATCATTAATACAGCAAATAATTAAAAAGCTTACGTAAAGGGACAAATAGTTTATTAATAGAAGGTCTTATAGGTCTTGTATATACATTACAAGAGGTAATATTTGTACCTTTTTGTCATTTTATTAAATTTACTTTTTGTAAAGAAAATAAATGATTTTTTTTTCAACTTATAGTCACATTAACATTATTATTTAAGGTACATATATTAATTCATAATAAATATTGTCCTCCATTTCATTACCAAGAAAAGACGTATATCAATGTTGTTCCCTTTTTCTTTTCATGCTAAGAAATTACATTATTGATACGATATTTGGCATGTCACAACCTTCACAACTTGATGCAAAAATATTCTTCTAAAACCCCAAATACAAAAAACCAACCTAATTTATGAGGCTCATTTATTATAGTGAACACTGATCATACATTCTCAGCTACAAAAACGGTGTTAAACTCTAATCTTCAACACACTCCCAACCACCAATAATGTTCACTAACTAAATCTAAAATCTCACAGTACTATAGTTTATTCACACACCAAAGACCATGTTAATTCTTTTGTACAATTAATGTAATTTGTACATAATTGATTATTAGTATTTGATGAACCCTAATTAGTCATCTTCAGTAGGGTTTCTTTCTCAACCACATTTTTTCTTGTTCTTGTCTAAAGGGATAAAGTCAAACCAACAACTTTGCATTGTAATTGTGCCATGTTAATCACACATAAAAAAAAGCAGTAAATATGATAATCATTTAATGCAGAGTGAAACCAAACTAGGTATTATAAATAATGCAGGTATGGGGCAAGTGTAACTCAAGCCTTCACACATTTTTTTCCCTTTTCAGCATTCATTGGCAAAACGTTGTTTGGCTCGATGAGAATGTATTCCACTCCACTAAACGCAATTTTGCGTTTTGGGGTTCCCTTGTTGCTTGTTATCACCTTCTGTTTTGCTGTTACTGCTGCAGCAACTACTGAAGTTTCAGGTTTGTGGTTCATCATTTTGAGTAATAATATTTCATCAATAATCATAAGAACAATAATAGTTGACACTGTAATAAATTTGTAATTCATTTTATATCAGTAATATCTATTCTTAGTTTTCTCATGAATGGTTTTAAAATTTTCTGATAATCCTTCTACTTTCTGTGTATGGCAAGTGTTAATCAGTACTTACTGGTTAGCAAATTCAAAATGGAAAGTCTTGTTCTATTAAAAAGGGTTATATTATTAGATTATTATGTTAATATGCAATTTATACTGTAGAGATTAGATATATTACATTTTCACTGAATACTTTTTTTACAAAGTAATTGATGTTTTTATATCTGCATTATTCAGTCAATGAAAATTAAAATTACTCAATATTTTGTCTTTGACAGATATTATATTCATTATTGTCATGAACCATTCAATTTAATTTTCCACCGGCATGCATGTGAATATAGAGAAAAACTGTTCCTACCTACAATTTCTTTTAAAACAATTTACAGATTTTTTTTTTTTCTTTCTTCTATCTCTCTTCATCGTACTCGATATACTTTTGTAGTAATCTTTTTCATTTTGTATTATAAATTTATTTATTCGTTCTATTTTTTTTCATTACATGAGACTTTTTCTTCACTGAATATTAACTTATTTTTATTTATATCTTCATTCACTTTTACTTAATTTTAATTTCAAGTTGAGTATTATGTCAAATGAACGAAATATATATTTTTCATAATTAACAATTAAATATTTAATATTAAATTTCATTTATTTATTGCGCACTCACAAAATGCTAGTACTCAACTTTACCTTATAATAAAAACCCTAGTTTATATATTCTGTTTTCCACGAACCTATATGAACTTTAAATTGTTTTTTTTTTTTTTTTTTCGATTTTATATCTTTTTGTTTTTCATGTTTTTTTTCTTTTTTTTTCAGGGAATGAAGTGAACATAAATGGGAA
>Ga0099825_1009055_pt1 | contig 11518 bp, 6 predicted proteins | sample SiratroredBW_FD_76838 | JGI IMG/M metagenome (GOLD analysis project Ga0099825, IMG submission 76838) | Root nodule microbial communities of legume samples collected from California, USA - Siratro red BW | ecosystem: Host-associated > Plants > Roots > Nodule | place: USA: California | collected...
AAAAAAATAAAAAAATAAAAAATTAAAAAAAAAAAAAAAAAAAAAAAAAAAAAAAAAAAAAAAAAAAAAAAAAAAAGAAAAAAAAAAAAAAAAAAAAAAAAAAAAAAAAAATTCACTTGAAGGCAATACAGTCCAAACCATTAAAAAAACTTATACGTATTCTTTGTGCGACTCCGTACTTTTTTCTTGCACTTCAAAAATTTAATATAATGATCATTATATTTTTAATAAAATAAATAAATAAATTCTACACTTTCTAATTTTTTATATTTTGAATTATATACTTCGAAATTAAAAAAATATATTTTACATTAATTTATAGACTAATTTTCTTGTATATTGTTCTTATTTTCTATATCTATCCAATATGAACTTTTTAAGTCATTTGTATCTATATATGAAAAAATACATTTTTTTAACAAAAAAGAATTAAAATTAATGAGAGCATTTCAGGGTGCTCCAACCCTTATATATAAAATAAAAGAAACTTTTTATCATAAGAGTAAGTTGTATTCAATGAATACAAGAAACCCATTAGATAAGTGACATAATTAAACCTTGTCTATAAAAACTATAAACAGACTCAACAAATACAACAAAAGCAAGAAGTTACAACAAAATTCTAAATAAAGAGAACACCAATCAAGCTTCCATGAAATTTTAGGGTAATAACAATAAACCAATTGTCCAAGCATTAATTCTTTAGCATGTAGTCTTGATTTACTGCATGGATTCTACTTTTCATTAAGTCTTCCCTTCGTCCCTCTTGAATAAATATAACTTTGTTTTTGAAAGGTTAGGAATATTCAGTAACTCTCAAAGTCCCTTAGACTTTAAAACTATTCTCTCAATGTCCCTTAGACTACAGAACTATTCTCTGTTACAATTGATAAGACTTGTAACCTGCATAACACAAACAAAACCAAATACATTACATCCTAGCTTCCCGTGCCCACTTCATAGTCCCTATGTCAGATTTTCACCAATTACTCCATGGTTTACATAATAATTTTTAAACAACCCATAAGAAATAGATAAAATTAGAATACGAATTGTTCAATCTTTTATTCCTATACTTTCCCAAAAACCACGCTTTAAGCTGTGTCATTGTTAAGATTTTAACATCATCAACCACCCCATTTTAAAAGACTATCTTATTTTTAAGTTTCCAAACTTTACTCACAATTGTCTCTCACATTAATTTCCATATCATAAGAAGATAAAGAGTATAAGACCATTATTTGATAAAACTAGAGGTATTATTCCATATAAGACCATTATTTGATCTTGAGATGTTCATAAACCATATACGTCCACGCAATCATATAACCCATCTATACGCATCCTTTTTTTTTGGAGGGATTTGCAAGAATATAGAGTTGCTTTTTATAATAACTGTTTGTCCATGGCCAAATAATAATATATTGAGATGATGGGTGATATAGGTTAAAAACAAATTTAGAATTATCTGCATAACTAACGAGGAATAAAAAGTTTTAGAAAATATAATTCAAACGAAGATGGATAAAACTAGAGGTACAACACAATGATAAGAAGCCTTCATATTTGATTAAATAACTCAGTCTAATTTAGGTTTATTTAATTTAGAGGCTGTCGACCACAGTCATATCTTGCATGCAAGTGTTTTTCCCTTTCACATGATACTTACTAAATGTCCTCGTAAAAATGCTTCTTAAACGCATCCATATGCACCACTTGCAGACATATTGAAAGCACAAAAGATCCATCTCCATCAGGACCAGGAAGAAGAAAGGATTCTCCATCAGAGGAATGTGTTTCTGGACTCATATGTGTTCCTGGACACATATACAACTCCTTCCCCCATCCAAAATCAACGCCATAGACGGGCAAAGTCAACCAACTAACCACACTAAGATTAGGGTTCCCATCGAAAGGCTCTTCATCAGTCCCTAGTGCATAAAGATCCTGAAACTTACTCAAGTCTTCCTGATTCTTCAAGAACTCAATCGCCGACCACAAGTACTCATCATTCACCTTCTCAATGGCGTGTCTTACTCTACTGGACGCATACCCCAAAGGCTTTGACATCAAATCACGCGCGAGGCTAAAACCAACCACGTCCAAAGTCGCATTTCCAAAATACTCTTTTGGTAAAGGAGGTACCAGGCGACTCCTCGTGTCAACGCAAATACCAACCGCGGTTAGTTGCTTCTCTTTGTGCCCTCTTGCCTTGCATGCACTTCTCCACACGTGACCAGTTACACTCTCGTAACGAGTGTAAGCACGACCGTTACTAGGTTTATGCCAACTCTCATTCGCTGTCTTTCTCAGGGTCTCAACTTGGAATTTGCTCAGTTTGAGACTTGCCACTGCGGTTTTCTTGTTCCTTTCCTCTGAGTTATTCGTTTGGCCCAGCAACAACGGAGGGTCTTCGAACTCCAGGTGAACGTGACACTTTGTTAGCGGCACCGAAGGAGGCTCCCCAGCACGCAACATTTTCGGCGCAAAAACCGGCACCGTTTGCAGAGTTTCTCCACGAGTAAGCCTGGCCCACTCATAATTGAAGTGAAAGGCACTTGGTCCATCAACAACGGCATGAGACATTGCCGTGCAGATGCTAATGCCACCACACTTGAACTTGGTTAACTGAATAATAACCAAGGGCAACTCGTGAATTGGGAGAGTGTAGTCTACTTTGGGAGAAAGATATTGGTACTCTGAAGAGGGTGAAAAGTCACCGAGATCTTCTAATGTTAATGAGGACTGAGCTTCAACGAACTGAACCCCCATCTCATTGCAATCAAGCTCTAAACGACCATTGCCTATCCGGTGTAAACGACCAGCTAGAGGATAAAACGGCACAAGGACTCGGCTTAATGAGTCCTTCAATTTGGAAGCAATGGTGCAGTTTGGGGAGAGATCGAAGTTTTGTGAGGTACGATAGAAGTAGATTATGGGAACGTGAGTTATGGAACCCACTTGATCCCATTCAGATAGGGGTACACGTCCACACTTTGTTGGCTCCATAGGTTTCACGGTGTAAAAGGCTTCGAAGGTTACTGGCATGTTTGCTGGCATGTTTGCTTTCTCTTACACGAGTGTGGGATCAAAAGTTCACGAATGTGGATTTATGAGTGAGAAGTTGATTAAAGAGGTCTTGTATTTATAGGTAGAGAATTGGGAAAATAAAAAATGTGAAATGTACCTTTGTATTTTAGAAGGATGAAACACCCTTTTTTTCTATTTTATAATATTTTTCTTGATTAAAAAAAAGGAACAAACCGAACAGCTGATTCTTCTTTTTTTTTTAAGAGCAAAAAATAAATTAATATTAATAAGAATACTTAAGATATTTCAACTCTAATAGAAAAACTCAATATAAATTTAAAATTCTATCTATGACTAGATTCTAACACAATATAAATTTAAAGTTCTATATCTATGACTAGATCCTCAATACAGATAACCTGAAAGCTGATTCTTCTTAAAGACGATCAAATCAATACACCGTTTATTGGTTTTGCACCAACGAAATTTGTTTTTGAATAGAATTCGTGTTGTTTTGTAAAAAGTGGTCGAAAAAGAAATAGTAATTTATGTTAATTTTTTGGTGTTTGGTGTATGTAAGGTTACCAGAAGTGATTAAATGGTTTGAGGGAGTGAGTGTTTGATGAATATCCGAGTGAATGAATGATAGATCTGGTAAATATTGGCGAATATATATGAGGGGTTAAATCTTTAGTTGGTTGATGGTGCGATAATAGTTGGTTGAATGATAGTGAAAGTGGTTTTTTTTCTATTGTGGAATAAAATTTTCTTTTTGCTCATTCTGATAATTTAGTTGAAAAATTACACCGGAATGGAAAAAACCTACAAAAGTTATTGTGCCTTTACGCGAGGATCAAAAGAGTTTGGGACTAGGATTGGATTCCTCAAAAAGAAGACTAATAAAAGATAATGCTACTTTAGAAAATTGACAGTGAAAGTTGTGGTTGATATTAAATAAGGGATAGAATTGTACACATGTGTCTGAAAAACATGTTAAACGTTGTAGGAGTAGTAGTTGGAGTAGGTGTTAATTTGAAGGCATATATAACTCGTTCTTGTGTACTCCTGTTATCTCCAGAGAAGGCAATGAGTACCACCATATCCAATCTCTGACATGCACAAAGGGAAGCAGCGTCAAGCACAGTAGAGTCTGTCGTTGATGAATGTGTAGATTCAAAACGCCAGTTTCGTGTTCTCGTGTTATTATTGTTGTTGTTAGGATGATATGTTTGGTAATATTGCAGTGTGCCGGGCAAAGAATAGTCTGGCACACTTCAACCGTTTAAGTAAACACAGAGGACACCTCTTAATTATTGTTCCGACTAATTTAGATTAAACCCTATTATTGTACCTAGTTAAAACCTAATCACTAGACATAACTGCACATCACACATATAATCCAACCAAATAAATCCCTACCAGACGGACAGCATAATTAGGATGAGTTAACGTATAATCGCGACCAGCAATGGAGGCAAAGGAAATGAATGAATCAATAGTGATAATGCATGGATATAATAGCTATTCTTTTGTCTCTCACATAAGAATAAACGAATATTCTAAGTTCAGTAATTCAATATGGCATCAGGGTTTGATCTTGGCCATCAGTATTTATCATTATTTGATCATTATTTAACATTTTACAGTTGGTCCGTGGTAGCTGTTGTGTTTTTGTCCGTTGGTGTCGTGAAAGGTCTATTTAGGTGTACAATTTGGGTGCAGGGAGTGGTGATAGGTTTCTGAGGTGAAAAATGGTTTGCCAAATTTCTTGAAAACACAGTCCTGTTGAAAGAAAGGTACTATTTTTGTTTTGAAGATCTGAATCACAACCTATTTCAATCGTTTAATGATGGGAACATCTTCACATGCACATGGGACGTGGAGCACCCTCCCATTTAAGTCCAGCTGTACTTGTCCACGTTTATGAAAATCGAAAACTAAAGGCCGGGTACGCTATTTGTTTGTTTATTTTTTTGTTTTTTTTGAAGTGTATTATGAGAGAGAGCATGGACAATAATGAAAATGTACGTGGAGCTTTCAGACCATGGGATTGTTAAAGATACTCTATTTGATGCTTTTTCGTAGGCGTAGTTACTTCCTGCAACATACAAACAAATTTGGGACCTGTTCTGTATATAATAAAAGTCTTAATTAATGAAAGCTTATTCGCAGAAGTCTTCACGTGATATAATTGCTGAGAGGTGCAGACACAAAAAAACAAACGCCTTAAAGAAGAACATGAAGGCAAAAGTTACATAGTAAAAATGAGACCTTGTTAATGGATTTGTGGGAAGCGAGAAGCCTCATATTTCAAGAACAACGTGCATCATGACACTCTCAGTTATCTTGGCAAGTTGAAGAAAGAACCAGAAAGAGAGATAAGGTGGTTTCATTAAAAATAAGTAAAAAGAAGAGAAGTATATATATATATATATATATAAAAGAAAATGTTAGATTTACACCACAGTTCACAGAAAACCTTCATTTGAGACTACCCTTTATTAATAAAATACTATATATTAATAAATAATAATATAATTCAGTATTAAACGAGAGTGAAATATGAACAGTGATTTCAAAATAACACCATCTATATATATATATATATATATATATATATATATATATGAGTGAGTGTAGCAACAGACTACAATGAGTACAGTAGGGTGGAAATTGCATTGGAAAGAAAAGTGAACTTTAGGCAGTAAAAAATCATTTCAAAATAGAAATGTACCGTGATACTTTTATATTTAACAAATTTTTACAATCATTTTAAAATTATTATTTTATTTTTTATTTTTTCTCTTTTTATATATATATATATATATATATATATATATATAATTTTATTTTTATAATAATTATAATATTCTTAAATATATATTATTATGTGATTGTTAGAATTGTCAAAGGATTATTTAATAAAAATAATAAAAATATTAATGGTATTTTGCAAAAAAGACGGTAATACTCAACAAATCTTTATAACCATTTTATAAAAAATAGATATAAGACGGTATAGAAAATGTTGATATTAAGGAAGTAAATTATTTGTGAAAGTTATTATCTGATAAACTTCTAGTTGTATCAATAGAAAGAAAAATCACTTAAATTATAATAAAATTTATGAACTTTTACTGTGTGATTTTTTCTTATATATTTGAAAGACAGATAAACCTACTAAAAAGGTTAAATGTAGCTAAGAAAGGGATAAATGTAAGAAAATTAGATTCGCTTGGAGGCAATATAGTCCAAACCACTAATGAAACTTATATAGACGTATTCTTTCTGCACTTCCGTACTTTCTTCCTGCACTTCATAGATTTAGTAAAATATCATTATATCCTTAATAAAATAAATAAATAAATAAACTTTATATTTTTAACTTTTTTTATATTTTGAATTATAAATTCAAAATTAAAAAATTATTTTTTGAATCTAATAATTTAAAATATAAAATAAATTATGTTCTAAAATATAAAAAAAAAGTTATATTTCAAATTATATAATATATCATTTTCGTATTCTGAAAATATAAAAATATATTTCAAATTATTTGAAATATAAAATTATATATTAGATGATATAATCTAAAATTGAAAAAAATAAATTATATAATTCAGAATATAAATATATTTCAATTGTAAAATTTAAAAAGGATACGGTATTTTAATAAATATGGGTGCATGAAGAATACCTCAACATAACTCAAAAAGGCTTATATGAATTACACCCAAAAAAATCATATCCAAAATGTGGATTAAGTATTCTGAAATATAATTTTAAAACATGAGATGTTATAATAGGAATATGTTTTTTAAATTATTAATTTTTCTTAAATTTTTAATTTGTTTACAGAGATACCTAAACAAAATGCATTTGTGTTATAATAATATGTCAAATAAAAATACATTATCGTTGTGAGTGAATTTGTCCATCCTCTTTTTGCTTATGAAATTAGGGTTCGGTATAGATGATTCGGAATTTTCTGATGTTACTAAAGTTTTAAATTGTAATTGACAGGAGAAATATTGTTTTTTTTTACTGTTAGGTATCCAAGTGTGAGTCTAAGTCATACATTAGGTAAAAATATGAGAAAGTTAAGCAACATATAAGAAAGATTTATTGGTTGAGTTGTTTCTCTTCTTGTGAGACACAAACCCATTATGTTTTGGTGTGTCTATGACATATGACCGGTCTAATATAATGTATCATTATAATTAGGGTAAAAGATTAACCTTAAGAGTGTGCCACTATGTATGCACCTGAGTGTGCAACTGTGTGTGCCACCGTGAGAGCTTTAGTGTGTGTGGAGAAGTGTGTGAGCAACCGCTTTGAAGAAGAGAGGTAATTCGCAGCTACTTCCTATAACAACATGTATTGGTTGTTTTGAAAATCCAACGGTAAAACCTTGTTTGATCGAGCGGCCATTTTCATTGAAGATTCCTCACTCATATTTGTTCAATTTGGACGGTGTGATTGTCTACTAGAGGTTTGTAGAAGTGTCAGGAATTTTGTGAAGAGCTCCTGTTCGCAGGACGTTCCTATTACCGTTAGTCTTGGTTGTTTCGGAAATCCAACAGTGAAATTTTCTCCAATTTCTCTGAAATTTTTAATGGAGTTTTATCACTCATAGTTTGTTGTTTTGGACGTTCGGATTTGAGATCGGAGCTATAATTTGTTTCCAGAAAATTTGTGAACATTGTTTATTTTTCTGGTAACGAGATTCTTGAACTCTTCCTTATTAATTTCAATTTGTTGATATTTTTGGATCATTGTTGGTGACCATTTTGAGGATTAGGAAGAGTTGTATTGATATGCTCTGTGATTAATTTTGTGAGACTCATTGTACCTTTGTTTTGGTATTAGTGGAGTATTTACCTTCCTGTGAGTTTTTTTCAATCTCTATTGAGAGGTTTTCCCAAAGTTAATTATTGGTGTTGATTTATTCTTCTGTTTTCGATTGTATATTGATTTTGTTTGGATTGATTAATTACGTTCAAGTGTTTCCATATTGTTCTGATAAAAGTGAATCTTATTGCTTAGGTTGTCGGACTCCCATCAAAACTAGCATCTTTTGTGTCTCATTGAATCACAATGTTGTGCATGATATGACTATTTTTATCAATGTTAATGCACCGCGTATTTTTTCAACGTTTTCATTAAATTTAAGAGACACTTATTATCAATATTTTACTAACATGTAAGTAATATTTGGCTAGAAATCACTGATTGTTTGTAGTTTAGTGATAGAGTCTTACATATTTTTTTTTCTTCCAACAATCATATTGAAAATTTCACATGTCTTGCATATTATTAATATTCTACATCACCTCAAGGAAGAAGAGGAGAAAGAGAATACAAGATGGGAAAAGAGACTACACGAAAGATGAATCTCATTAATAGGATGGAATATCTCACTTGATTAATATTTAGAAGTTATATTATTAAAATGTATAGGGAAATGAGTAGAACTTAACAAGATAATCTTCGTTCCCTAACAAAATTAGTTATACATTCATATGGATCTGAAATTTGTTTTTATTTTTTGTGATGTCTTAATTGGTTATGTTCTCTTTTAGATGTTTTAGTCTTAATTTTTTGTTCTGTTTAGTGTTTTTTTGTTTTGATAGTTAGAGTACTTATTCTTAGATAGGATGTGTTGTATAAGGGTTAGAATACTCTTTAAATGTTTTCTATTATTTTATTCATTTTTTACTGTTAAAAAAAATACATTCATATGGATCAAAGTAAGATTTTCATCTTTTCTATTTAATAATACATTATAAAAAAATTACATATTACATACAAAATTTAATTATAAATAAAAATATGTATGTAAAATTTATATTATATATGAAATTTAACATATGAAAACATTACATAAATTTACATTCAGAATATTACATATAGATTTAATCTATATATAAATGTGTACGTCATATTAAATTTTTATGTAAAATAAATGGTATATATATCCAGATATAATTCAGTCTGTATATAAATTTGCATATAATATAAATTTTCACATTATTATTATTATTATTACTAAAGTTATTATTATTAATAATATTAATATTAATATTATTTTTTAATAAATACTATTAATATTATTAATATATTAATATTATTATTATCATTATCATTATTATTATTATTATTATTATAGTAGTTGCTATTATTATTATAATTATTAAAGTTAATAATAATATTATTATCAATATTATTATTAATATTAATGATACTATTATATTATTATTAAAGTTAATAATTTATCATTATTGATATTATTATTAATGTAAATATTATTAGTATTATTATTATTGATATTATTATAAATGTTAATATTATTATTATTAATGATAAAAATCATAATTATAATAATAATAATAACAACAATAATCATAATAAAAATATTAATAATTATTATAACAACAAAGTTTATCTGGTCTGATGATAAGGTAAGTTAATTTCTTTTTATAGTGAATACCCAAAAGTCAAAACATGTATATGATAAAAGTTTGGCTTGGACAAGTTTTCACCAAAGAAACATTAAAACGAAGAAATTAGTAGAAAATGAATATGACCTTCTTGTTGGTGTAATTGATAGTCTTTTCCCTTATTCTTAATATTAGAGAGTTGTGCATTAACATATATTTTACCAACTAATTAATAGCATCTTAACCTATAGTTAAGGAGTTGTATACTGTATATTTAAGACTAGAGATATGTGAAGGAGTTGTAATTAATTGGAATCCTTCAACCTAATTTTGCTTATATTCAAGACTATAGATATGTGTATTGATAAATAATTGTCCACTTGAGATAATGGACTATCAAGTGAAGTTTAAAGACTCCCTATAATCTTCTCATAATCAAACAAGCCTTTATTAAAGGATTATAAACTTGTATAAAACCTAATTATAATATCAGAATGAATAATTAAATATAAATAGGGATTCAAAGATATTAATAAAAATTGTTTTTTTATGTATAATATTTTTTAATTATTTGTCACTATATTTATTAAGTTTAACCGTTAACAAAAAAATTATATAATAATAATTAATAAAACCGTAATAAAAAAATTAAAACATATAAATTTATTTTAAATTAAAACAAAATAATATAATGATAATAATAATAAGAATAATTTTAATTAAATTTATATAAATTTAATTTAAAAAATAATAATAATAATAATACGAATAATTTTAATTAAATTCATACAAATTTAATTTAAATGATAATAATAATTATTGAAACAATAATTATAATTAAATTCATACAAATTGAGTTAAAATAATCATAATAATATTTTGGGATAATAATGATAATAAAAACATTATTTTCTAAAAATTAATAATAATAGTAATAATTTGTAACAAATCTAATTAAAATAATAATAATAATAAGGTTTATTATAATAATAATATAATAACTTTATAAATAAAGAAAATAATATTTAATAATATAATATTAATTATTAAGTAATAATAAATGGATCAAGTTATATTTGCTCGTCATTATCACTATAGATTTCACTTATCACTAAGAGAAAAATAACAAACATTTTAATTATTAGTATCAACTATTTATCATATTATAATAAAATACTTCATCAAATTATTATATTTTCAATTATTAAAAAAAAATATATAAATATTTAAACCATGATATTTTAATGTAAAAAAGTAGATCAAAGTAGAAAAAAAAGTCACTGTCACTATTGTTTTGTTTTCATTAATATGCTGAGAGCGCTTTGGTTCTTGTATCACTTGTTTAGCTGGTGTGGATTTGTTATTTTTTGTGCTGCATTGGATTTGTTAGGTGCTATTTGAAGACTTAGGGGTTGGTCAGATGTTCATTTTACTTTTTCTGTTGATGAAACAGTTCTATTAATTTATTCTTTTCGCAGTCAAAAAATATACATAACCCATTTATACGCACTTTTTTTAAGGGATTTGCAAGAATACGCTTTTTATAATAACTGTTTTGTCTATGGCCAAGTAATAGTATATTTTTATTCAGATGACGGATGATATAGGTTAAAAACAAATTTGGAATTATCTGCATGACTAATGATCATGATGTCATTCTTACCTCATGAGGAATAAATTGTTTTGGAAAATATAAGTCAACCAAAGATGCTTCCTTTATTAGTGGTAAGAATTTAACATATGGTGTGCATTCACGTAACTAACCTTCATATTTCATAGTCTTATTTAGGTTACTTTAAGTTGAGAGGCTGTCGACCACAGTTATATCTTGGTGCATGCAAGTGTGTCTTCGTAAAAATGCTTCTTAAACGCATCCATATGCACCACTTGCAGACATAAAGCAAGCACCAAAGATCCATCCCCATCAGGAGCAGGAAGAAGCAAAGAATCTCCATCAAAGTCATGTGTGCCTGGACCATATACAGCTCCTTCCCCATCCAAAATCAACCCCATAGATGGGCAAAGTCAACCAACTAACCACACCAAGA
>Ga0099825_1009059_pt1 | contig 11513 bp, 6 predicted proteins | sample SiratroredBW_FD_76838 | JGI IMG/M metagenome (GOLD analysis project Ga0099825, IMG submission 76838) | Root nodule microbial communities of legume samples collected from California, USA - Siratro red BW | ecosystem: Host-associated > Plants > Roots > Nodule | place: USA: California | collected...
AAAAAAAAAAAAAAAATATATAATATATATATATATATATATATATATATATATATATATATATATATATATATTTTAGAAAAATAAATTGATTTTATGATCTTTGAACTTTAAGCTTGCCTTCCTTTAAATATTATGAATTATTAGTGAAAACAAATCCATTAAAATAATATAACTTTTTAAAGAATATATAATTTTATAAATAATTAAAAAAATAGAAAAATAATATAATTTGAAAAATATTTAATTTTGTATAAATAATATTAAAAATTTATATAACTGTTATTTAATTATTTCAAAAATAAAGAAAAATTATTCAATTTCTTATTTTATTAATTATAAATTATATTTATTTATTAAAAGATAAAAATTATCCAATTAAAAGTTGACGTACAAAAATTATCAGTATCTTCATTTATAATAATGCAGATATAACTAATTGGTATTCTCACTCTACATTTCTTCTGCTCCTTGAAAAAAATTATAAAAAAAAAATATATATATATAAAGCAAAAATAAAATAAACTTACCAGAATGAAAAGGGAATAGGGTTCAACCTGGAAAATCATAACCAAAAAACCTACACTTGTTCAGTTACAGATCTCTCTCACTGGGCAAATTCCTTTCGTTTCAATGGCTTCAGCGCTGCAGAAACTGCTTCGAAAACCACCGTCACTACCCTTCAAATTCATCACTGCCGTTAACCCTTCTTCGCCACTCCAAAGCCCTATTCTCACTGTCCCCTCACAGTGTCACCCTCAACCCTCTCCCACAAGCCCCGCAACGCAGCAATTCGATGCCCCCACTGTGATCTTTCCCAGTTTCCCTTTTGGGTTTTTCCCAAAACCCGTTTTTGAAAGTGGGTTTCGCTCCGTCGAAGATGGGGTGGAAGAAGATTCTGGAACCGTGTGGGCTGACAGCGTGAAGAAGAAGCGGAAGCGGAAGATGAACAAGCACAAGTACCAGAAGCTGAGGAAGCGCATGAGGAGACAGAGTTAGAAGGTGAGGGTTCAGTGGTTTTCATTCCCAACAAAAAAAAAAAAAACCTTTAAACTTGATCAACTTATTTTTCTCTAGTTTTTATTTTAGTGAAAGAGTGATTGTGTCTTTCTTTCAATTAGTTTGTAGTGAGAGGAGAGTTGAAGAGGGAGAAGAGATGTTTAAAGTTCTATGACAATTAGTTGGAGTCCAATAGTTTTGGATTTCTCTTTGATGACTTTGGTTAATTTAAGTGTTGTTATTGAATTTTATTTGATACTTCGTTAGTTTAGAATAAATAATGCATGCGATGACAATCCAAGCACAAATCGTTATTTATGATAAGTTTGTTGATTTTTGTAATAGTTCCTCCTTGGTTTACTGCTCTTGTTTTTAGATGGATAATGATTACTTATTTGTTTCTGTTTTGACTGTGCAAAGACATGGATGTGGTTTCCTTTCCATAAGCACTTCTAAACAATGAAATAGTTGTTTCAGAAGCTAAAGTTAGTTTATACATAATTGGTGTTTAGAAACTTTCTCATGTTATCTTCTCTTAAATTTGGTTTTTAACTCGTTAGTCATGCATAAGTTGATTTTAGTTTATAGAAAAACTTGTTTCATTTTCTTTTCCTCTTTAGAATAACTTGTGGAAAAAGTTTATCTAAACAAGGCTTGCATATGGGTAACAACTTTTGACTTGTATTTGCTGCTAACACTTTACAGGAACCTATTGTTTGTGCTTTATGATCACATTTGAAGTCTCAATTTTCATTTGAGACTAGGCAGTTGAGAAACTTGGATCAATGAGGAGAAAATATTTCCTTCATTTCTTTTTGTTCTGTAGTTTTAGATTAGTGCCACTTTGTGTAGGAAAATAGTAGGAGTTAATACTAGGTTTGTGCATATGATCATGTATCTTATGACACCAAACAGTTGTAAAGGAGGCTGAGTATCTGGTTCATGGAATGCCACCTCCTATATGTAGATTGTGTAGGAAGCACAAGCACTAGGGTTGGATGGGGAAAAGGCGTTCTAGTAGAGGATTGAATCTCTGACATCAACGTTAGGTGAAATCTTGAAGATTTGGATTGGTGCTAATTGAGATGGAAGCATGTTGGTTTTTAAGTTAAATTAAGTTTGTCTTCTATTTTAGAGTTCTGTACTTAACTTTCAATTCTTTCTTTGTTTTCACCTTTGGTTTGATTTTGCATCTAGATGTTTTCAGAACATATATCCTTATCCAGTTTTCTATTCTTTTAAAATTTTAAATACAAAATCCAAGCTGATGGAGAATGTAGAAGCTTTCTTTATGTATCAGGTAACTGTTTTAGTAGTTGAGTCTTAGAAATCTGTATTATATAAATGCTGTAGCCATGGTTATCAAACTCTATGGTTAACCCGTAAACCCGTCCAAGTTTAAGAGTCTACTTATGGGTGACGAGTGAACTTATGTGTAGACTCATTTTTTTAGCAAACTTGAACCAGACTTGGATGAACTCTGGGTAGACTTGGTACAGACTTGCGAGTCAGAGGTTGAGTGGACGAGTGTGGAAGAAAAACCCAAAACGACCTGCACACGGGTTGTTGCGCTTAGTGTATCGATGTACCTGATGTGTTTGTGTTCGATTTAGGGTTCTGGTTTTGGATCGTCATCGTCGTTGTTCTCCCATCATCGTCGTCTCTTCGCTGTCTCGTCATTGTATCGTTGTCGCCGCATCACCTCCCGTCATCATCACGTCACCTCATGTCGTTGTTGTACTCTGGCTCTAGTTACATTTTGTTAGGGCATTTTGTTAGGGCAATGGAGGTTGTGCTTCCCTGAGGGTGGAGGTTGTGTTTTGTTGGGTAACGGGGGTTGCTTTTTTAAAGTAGCTTTATTTTTATTTGGTTGCATTTTTTTTATTTGGAGTGGTTGTGCAGATAGTAAAATTGGAATTGCAATGTTGGTAGTTATTTAATTATTATATTGTTGATGCTGTATTTAATGATTTTACTTATTTTAATATTATGTAACTAGTATCGTAAATTTCTTTTTTTTTTTTGAATTTTTATATGAAACAGACTCTTACAAGTCGGGTTTACGAGTCGAGTTTATGAATCTTCCTCGAGTCTACGTAAACTCTCCAGTCTCCAGTCTGATAACCTTGGTTGTAGCTACTAGCTACCCAAGAGTCATTGTTGTATTTGATAAGTGATAATTCTGCAAAAGTCAATCTCATAATTAAGGGTCTATGTAATTAAAATAGTTATGATGTCAATAATTATGTTACATAAGTATCTAGTCAGTTCTAGATAATATACGGGGGTCTATAAATTGTGATTCTCAATGAAATTTCAACAAATTGTGAATTTGGTGAACTATATTCAGTATCATAGTGGATTTCTTTCCTCTTAGGCAAACCCTTTATTTATCCTATAGCTAAATAACCTATTTCTATAATTTCCTTTTGCTTTAACCCTAAACTTAAACTAATTGTTGACTTGCATGAAGAATAAAACTTAACCAGGATGACACTACTACGTGATAGTAGTTGTTCAGAATTTTGTTGGGTTTGATGCTTTATAGTTTTACTTAAATCTTGTTTCACCTTTGCACTACTCTAGCAGAAGTATATATAGTTTTATTTGAAATTGGAAAAACAGAGGAAACTCTCATTGAAAATTATAGATTTGCTTCATGCGTGGATAATTTCCTTCTGGAAACTGTAGTCCTTGTCTTCAAATTTTATTGCAATTCTCTTGGGATTATTGAATGTTTATGTTGAAACACCGTGAAACTGAGAATGTAGATCCAATAAGGGTGCTGTATTTTGATGTTTTGAGTAGTACTTCTGAAATCTGATACATGCTTTTAGCTCGTTTAAGAAAAATTCAAGCAAAACATGTGATTGAATATTGAGATAAACATTATTAGGTATTTAGGCTACTCCATTAAAATATGATGTCAAATGTTGAAGAATTAGAGGAAGAGATGAAATAGATAATCCAGAGATTTCACCAAGAGTGCCTGCACAATTATAATGAAATTGTAAAAGAGTTCTAGGTTTTGGAAAAACTGAAAGTATGCCTTTTTTATATTGATTTGTAAGAACTACATTGATATTCTGTCTATCGGTAACCCTAATTCTATGAAATATTAGATTCCAAATGAGCTAAGATAATCTATAAACTACACTATTAAATTCTGCTTAAAATATAAATTCGGTTCAGAACCCACTGCCTTTGGGAAATTCCAATTTGAAGAAACCCATAGAAGAAGTAAAACAAATGAACCCTGAAATTGCAATGATGACCCTTTATTTAAACTCTGAAAAATCTGAAGGAACTAAAGCAAAATATAATGGCAGGTTGTTTTATATTGTTCTAGTGAATCATTTTTACTTAATTTTAGTCAGATTAGAAAGTCAAAATCTTTAGGGTCTGATTGATAGATAGGATATGACAAAATAAGATAATGATATAATAAGATAATATCATTATTAGAGATCTCACTTTGATCATAGATACGGTCAAATTTTATCATACAAGTGAGGGTGTAAATTTTATGTAAGCTGATTTTGTGAGGTTGGATAGTATAAAGTCTATTATAGTGAGATTTGATAGGTCTTCTCCATTTTCACACTAGAAACTGTTTAATCCTCAACATGAGTGAGTTATGTTGAATAATTGACTAAAAATGTTTAATGCTCAACATGAGTGAGTTATGTTGGATAATTGACTAAGATATGACCATCTTAAGTATACTTTCTAAGAAACATGATGATATATAATCACATCCAGTGTTAGTTGTACACATAATAACAATCATTTTCTAAAATTTGACTTTTAATTCAACAAAACTCATGAGTGTTGATATTTTGACACCGCATCCAGGAAAATATAACTATTTAACACTGAAATAAATTATTATGTTATTGTTATATAATATTTTATTAAAAAATGCTAGTGTTAGATGAATGTAATTTATAAACAGTATTGTCAAAGGATAATTTTTTAAATCTCATTCATCACCTGACTTATTTGTATTAAGCTTGAAAGAAAATAGTTTGTATATTAATTGTCTTTGATGTGACGTACAATTACTAATCTCCCCGTTTAAACATTAGAGATTTAAAAAAGAAATAACAGAAAAATATGGAAACAGATCGATATCATAAACAAACATCCCATTATATCTTAGAGATAAACAAATATCATTAACGTATAATGCTTGATTTTAGCTCAATTGGTGCTGAAGAAGGATTTGTTTGCGTGTTTTAAAGTTGAAGGACTTATCACCAAATTGAATGGTTAAAAGTGGTGATAACTAGGATGTATATTTTGGTCAGACATCAACACCTCTGCATTTTTCCGTTGGTTGAACTTTAAGTTAAATTCCAGAAATTCATTAGTATTTAGTAGAACATGCTGTAATGGTTCCTTTGATATTGGATCTGTAGTCTCTTTTCTGCTACTGCTAGTGTGCTTTAAAGTTGTCAACTACTTTATTCATTCTCTTCATCTTTATGTTCTCAGTCACAGTACTTGCATGTTAATCGTTTGATGATATGCTTCATCCAATTCCCACTGCTGAAATCACTGCGACGACCAAAAACATGCTTCAATTGGATAACTAATTTCCAATTACTATTATATGTCCCAATGGAATGCATGAACCAACATCCACACGGCTTCTTCCTCCACCTTCATAAATTACCCTCATTTGATCTTTTAGATTGGTCTATTCTGGAAGTCAAAAATAAGCTTTCGAATAAGGCTGTTCTGGAATGGAATTTTATCTTCCGAAACAGAATTTCATTTAAAATCTTATTTCGGAATTTTTAATTTTTGAATTAGACTGTTTCAAAATATAATTTTACCTTTCTGATTAGGGTACAGGAAATGTGTTTCAGAATGCATTTTATCTTTCGGATGGATCGATTAAGCTAATTTTCTGTATGCATTTGAAAGAGTCCAACTCATATAAGACAAAATGTCAATCCGTTGGATCGGGTCCATCCACGCGTACAAGGACCACCGTCCGATGATGGCCTCTGAAGCTTCAATTACGCAATTTATGTTTGTAACGCTATTAAGACCCTCTTTTTTATCTTATAACTATTATTTATGGTTAAGTTTTTCTTTTTACAAAAATATAAAATAATAATTAATGTACTGTCTTTTGAATTTTATTTTGTATTTTAAGAGGAGGGTATTCTTCCTTCGTAACTAAAATTATAGTTACTATGAAAGGAAATGAGTGAATTATTTTTAAATTTATTAAACTAATACATTGTTGAGTTGGACTCTTTCAAACGTATTCAGAAATTTAGCTTCCCGAATCGTCAATTTGAAAGATAAAATGTATTTTGAAACACAAAGTCTAATCTAGAAAGTAAAATTATATTCTGTAACAGTTTATTCTAAAAGCTAAAAATAAGTTTTCGGATTAGGATGTTTGAAAATAAGATTTTACCTTTTGAAATGACCATTTCGGAAGATAAAATCCTATTCTAGAACAAACTAATCTCAAAGTCTATTTTTGACTTCTGCAATAAATTTATCCGAAAGATTAAATGAGGGTAATTTGATCATTGTATATTTTATTTAAGGTTAGTTTAGAAATTTTCAAAATCTATATAGGTGTAAGAAGAAGATACCAAAGTGCAGGAAGAAGCCGTAAATCCACAACCTCCGTATCGAAAATGCACAATTTGGACCAATGCGCCGACCATTATGATTAATTTTTTTAATTTAAATTGTATAATTTGAAATACGATTATATAATCTAAAATATAAATAATTACAAATTAATCTGAAAAATCTCTTAATTTCACATTTTGAAATTGAAAATTTTTAAAGGACATTTTTAGTATTTTCGAAAGTATAAAGTGCAGGAGGAATACACGAGGTGCAGGAAAAATTTGCCTAGAATGAATTCAGCTCTAACTTAACCACAAAACTGACTTTATTGGCTGACATTTATTATATTTTTTTCACAAAAAAAATTATTTTACTTATATAATCATTTTAGACTCTAACTAATGTAAGACTTGGATTTTTCTAATAATATTGATAATCAATTGTTATTTTGATCCGAATGATGAAATATAGGAAAATAATTATTGGTATTATGAGTTTGTAATATGGAAAGTAAAACTCGCCATATATGCTTATTATGGAGTCTGGCACAAGGTTTTTGTTTTTCAAATTATTAAACATTCTTGTGTTATAATATTGCTTAGCTTCCAAAAGAGATTAATCTTAAGAAGGTTCACCTTCCACTATCAAAATTCAATCAAGATTCAACTAAGAAGCAATCAAGAAGCTTCCAACAATCTAAACTAAAACATAAAATAAACTTGTAGATTAAAACATGGATTCTTCCGTTAGAGCTTAATATAGTTGGTCCACTTCTTAAAGCAACCTTCCAAAGTTCTCATCACATGATGTCAAAGTTTAGGAACTATTTCTAAGTCTTTTGACTACAAGTGTTAAACAAACAAGTAATTTCTATTGGTATAAATCCTTTGCTATCTAGGTTTGATTTCTCAATATCTCAATCAATTTCTATCACTACAAACATTTTCTGTCGTCACTTGGTCTTTATTATGTGTTCCATCACTATAAGAAAAATATCAAACACAATCAATGTTTCCCGTCGCTATTTCTTTTTTAATTAGGTTCTTTTAATTTATCATTTTTCTTAAAAGAAAATATGGAGGATGATGTGATCATGGAAAGAAAAAAAGAGAGCAAAAACTTCAAACTATGGATGAAGATAGAGACAAGAAGGCAAAAGAAGAACTTTACAAAGTTAGAAAACTTTTAAAGAAACTTTCATTTAATAAACCCTTTGGATATAAGGTTAGCTAAAAAGAATAAGATAAAATTTTTAAATATTTTGTTACATTCATGAGAGGAAGAGTGTTTGATCCTCCTCTCTTCCCTTGTGTCTCGTATATAAGGAGTGCAATTGGTCATTTTGTATATGCTCTTATTTTGGAAAGAAAATTTATGTGTGAAAAATCTTGAGTGCTTATGAGAAGTAAACAACTTATTTCTTTCTTATTTTTATTTTGAGAGGTTACAGATAACAAAGTATTATAATTATTTATCTCTTATTTCATGAATTTGAAAAATGCAATTTTTTTCTAATTTGTAGTATTTTAATAAATTATAATATTAGTTAGCTTACAAGAGAAGTTAACCTCAACAAATATCACCTTCTATGATCAAAATTCAATCAGTTATTGAGATCTTTTCTAACTTGGAGCTTATGTAAAACTCAAAGTATAAATATCTAAGAAACCTTCCAAGATTCAACCAAGAAGCTTCCTACCATCCAAACCAAAAAATAAAGCAAAGTCATACATTAAAGTATGAATTTTTTTCTTGGAGTTTGAGATAATTGGTCCACTTCTAAGAGAAATCATCCAAGATTTTAATAAAATGAGTATATTAAAAAATTGAGGAGAAATTTGCAAAAGACATTTCTAGAAATAAAAATATTTCCTAAAAATTAATTTAAATAAAAAAAATATTAAACAAAAGTTGTCAATATTTTTCTTTGAAGACTGTATTTGAATTTTAAATTTGATTATCCTTATTTTAGGTTTAGTTATGAAGGTGGATTTGCACAGAAAGATGTACAATCAAAAAGTGCAAATCAAAAAATAAAAAATTAATTAAAAATATAAAACAAGGCAAATATTTTATGTTAGATTTTCTTGACATTCTTGTGAAGATTTGTAAGGAAAGTCGATCTCTTTTATTATAGTTTCCTTCATTTCTTATCATCTTTTTCTTCATATAAACCCAAATATTTTTACTTACTTTTAACTCAAATTCATTCTTTTATACTCTCTTAAATTCATCCTCATACAAACGCACTCTTAACACTTGATTTCTTCCTCCTTTTTTATTTGTAACTCTTGTCTTTCTCTTTCTTCTATGGGATAACATTTTTATTCAATTTGACACACTTCATTGTATTTTTTCATTTATCCGTCATATCTTTGTTTACTGTAGATTTCATGGTAATGACAATGGACCTTTTATAGATATTAAAATATGATCATTTATATATTTTCTTCACTTTGACATCAAACTTTTTCAAGAAATATCCATCTTCTTTTGATTTTAATTTTTTTTTTTATATCTCTTTCATGTATGACCTCTCTCATCAAATCTAAAGCAAAACTTTTGTTTTTCAAGTGAATTTTTGATACTTCTAGGTTATTTACATCTTTAATCACACAAAGTGTGTTTTCAAAAGACACTTTATAACATTTCTTTAACAGTTAAGTGATACTTAACAAATCTTGATTAATCTTAGAAACATATAAGACATCAAAAATTAATTTGACACTTAAATGAATTTTAATTGTTATTTCTTCATTTTCAATTCTTCATAAATATCATGTTTTTGTTCAACTCTTTTGAAAAGTTCTTAATCATGAATCATATGGTATGGACAACCACTATACACAAGTCAACTTTTCATAGATTTGTTGCTTGTAAACATGATGTTGCAAGAAGTAGTTTATCTTCTAATTTGTCTTATACAATTTTGACAACTTATTGAACATGTTAAGATTTGCATATCTTTTCTATATGTCTCAATTGACCATATTTGTGATATTTTACATCTAGCCTCTACTAACACTTGTTGTGTTGGTGATTATTTTTCTTACAATAGGTATAAGATGGAAAAACATGTATGTTGTTGTTTTGGTTATCTTTGGTCCTTTTGTTATTCTTGAATTCAAAAGTACTTCCAATAGTATGAAGTAAAATACCTTCAACAACACAATCTTCTCTCACTAATCTTTATTGCTCTTATACTTGTAAGACATGTATCACTTATGTCAAATTAGTTGTAGATAGATCTTTTATGTTTTTCAATGAAATAATAGATGTGTATCTCTCTTTGGTATGATTACCAAAATGTTCTCAACTAGTCTATAATCAGGAAACTCATTATCCAATAATTTTATCTTGTTAGTAATATCCAATAATTTATTTGAGTATTCATTAATTACCTCAAACTCATTCATCCTTTATAGCAAACTCTCTTATCAAATTTAACACTTTCACACCTCAAATCTTAATTATGGTTTCCTCCACATTCTCCTTTCAAATAATCTTAAATTTCTTTGGCAATTTTAGAGTCATGATTATGGTGATGATTATTTGTGAAACACAGCAAACAAACATGATTTCGTCTTTGCAGTTTTTGTTTTTTTTTTCTCCATTTACATTTTGATTTAGGCTATGATGGGATTTTCAAGCAGCAGATCAATTATATAATCTTCATCTGCAACTTTCCATAAATCTATTTTCTTTATATAATTTTGCATTCTTATAACATATAGATTATAACATTTGCCATATAGAATAGTGACGCTAATAATTTATTTTGATACCACTCTCAAAATTCAAAATTTTGAAATTATAAATTAAAAGTATAAGATATTTGTTAATAGAGGAGGTTATAATTTATTATATATATATATATATATATGTATATATATTACATAGAAAGAGAATTAATAATATCTCATTATTAATTTCATAAATAAATATATTTTTATTTTTATATAAAGTATATTTTTAAAAAATAATTTAAATAAAAAATATTAAGTAAATATTGATGCCTGAATTAGTGAGGTTTTGCGAGCTTAATGGTCATGACTATGTTTTAGTGCAGAAATGCATGAAGTGGTGTGTCATTTGGGGGTTGTTTGACAATAGTGTATAGAGCTATGAAATTGGAACATTTTTTTTTAAATGTTGTGTTCTGTATCTGAAACGTATTGGTATGGAATATAATATTAACATGTATGGTGAAGTGTCTAATTTAAAATAAGATATTTTTTTAAATCTTGATTATCAATTTATATAATCTATGTTCTTATATTTTGAAAATTACATGTTTATACGTATTGGTTTGTCCGTGCCGTACTATATATAAGTATCTATGTTACATGTTTCGAGAGGCATAAATCTTATTTTCCACTTTCACTTCCTCCAACACTCAGCCCCACACTTCTCTTCGGTTAAGAACCCCCTTTCTCCAAAAATCTCTTCTTCTGACTTAATCATTACTAAAGAACGTATACCTTTTCTAATCATTTTCAGCACGTCTCATTTTGGGAATATCAGAATTGTGTACATGAGTCATATAACTACAACATAAATGATCAAAATTAAAATCTTATTTCTTACAAAAGCCAAAGTTTTACTAGATATATGTTCATTATATTAAAGTGTGTCGTCAGATTCATGTTTTACAAATTTTTTTAAGAAAATGATGAAAAAAAAGTGAAGTGATATTTCTATAATTATAATATCAACTTGGTGAACACGAAACAATCAAACATCCTCCGTGAGGCGTATACCAGTTTGTTGCTCTGGCTTTTTCATATGTTAATTCAGTAAAGCTGTGCACCCCATTTTATGCTGTTTTTCTCTCTTTATCGGTACCACCTTTTTTTTTTTTTTTTTTTTTTTTTTTTTTTTTTTAAAAAAAAAAAAAAAAAATTTTTTAA
>Ga0099825_1009070_pt1 | contig 11500 bp, 3 predicted proteins | sample SiratroredBW_FD_76838 | JGI IMG/M metagenome (GOLD analysis project Ga0099825, IMG submission 76838) | Root nodule microbial communities of legume samples collected from California, USA - Siratro red BW | ecosystem: Host-associated > Plants > Roots > Nodule | place: USA: California | collected...
AATCTCACAAATATGAGGAGAGAAAGAGAAATATCGCACAAAATAAATCCCAAAAATAAATAAAATATTACAATTATATCTTTATATATATATATATATATATATATATATATATATATATATATATATTACTACCCAATAACCTTCTTTGTCACCCATAACCGTGTTTAATTCGTTAAAATCTCTTAAAACTATCTGGGCGACACACAAGTGCAAGAGCACTTGTCGGAATTTGAAAAAAAAAAGTTTTAAAATCTCATATTCAAGTTTTGTAAAATAAAAAGAAAGAGTAAAGAAAAAGTTAATAGTTCTACCTAATTGATGTAACTTGAACTAATCAACGTTTAAAGTTAATTTTAAATATTCGAAAGCTTTAAACCATTTTTTTTTTCTCTTTTTACATAGGAATTACTTTTACTTTTACACAGACATAATTAATCAATCAAAACGATTAATGTCCCTACTATATAATATGTATTTTAATATGCTAATAAGGAGATCATTCCACAAGATAACGGTTTAATTTATATTTCAACTTTTTTTCATTTTTTTTTTTGGTTGGATATATTCAACCTTTACTTATTGAAACACCACAACAATTGCTCAGTTTACTTGGCAAAATCAGAAGCTTCTAGTCATGATTATCAGCTCATTAACTTTTAAGGGGACAGGGTGAGATCAAATCCATTTTACGTTTATTTATTTTATTTTTTTTCAAAAGAAGTTTAGATGAGTTAGATCTTAAAATTAATTGAGTAAAAATGTGAACTCTAGATTACATGGTGGTATTTACACATTATTATCCACTAATAAAGTTTTCATATTAATATTAAAATTCAAGTTAATTCCATTTTTACTGATAGCGAAAATTCAATTTACATACTTATGAAATATGAATATATGATTCTTATATACAAACATTTTTGTTGGTCCACTTCAATTAGCTTTTGAATGATGGTGAATCATCTAGCTCCGGATATGCATGTAGTATATGATCATGCCATATAATGCACACACACACACATTCAAACTTTAACCAAACACACACTTTTTCTTTGGGTACTTGGCATGATGCATATGAAGAATGAACACAAGATGGCACATGTGAGAGAACAAGAGTATGAGTAGTGCTTGTAAGAGGAGTGGCAGGTTGATGAGATGGTGTTGGTGAGTTGGGAAACACAATGGGACCCTATCACAACCCACACTCCCTATTTCACCACTCCCTTGTTGAAGGGTCAACCTCACTGCCTCTCTTTTTACCCTTCAACCCTCCAACACCTTCCATCATTTCTCACAACGCCATATGGAAGAGTGAACAAAAACTTGGACAAAAGAGAACTGAATGACACGGTGTGCACGCAGCAAAAGCATGTTTACTTGTCTGCAACTCCTTTGTGTCTGTGCTGTGTTAATTTGATTCCTTTTCTCATCTCTCTGCAAGTTTCAATTATCAAAACTTACATTGCATGCTAGCTAGCTAGCTACACATATGCTATCATTTGGTTTTCTATATGCCCACGTGTTAGGGTAGCATTCATATGCGTGTCTGCATATATATGATCACTGTGCATGCATGCATCATCAACAAAACAAAGGGCTCATTTTTCACATAAAACACAAATGTGGCTTAATGGCATCTAGAGAAACTTATACAATTTTGAATGAGTTTGGAAGAGAGAGAATAAAAGTTATCATATGTTTAGATTGGTTTATCTTTTAAATTTTAGATCGATTAGAAATGAAATCTTAATAAAATTTTTTAATAGTTTATAAATAAATATAAATTTTATTTTACAATTCGATTTTATGAGGTTGAGTTAGGTTTATAATTTACTTTTTATTTTTTATAATATCAGAATGTATCTTAACAAAATTGTTAAGCCTATTAAACCACTCTTCTATTTATTATCATATTATTCTTACATATATAAGTTTTAGACTTGATCAAAATTTTTTAATTTACGATAACAAACATAAAGGAGTAACATTAAACAGTGTGATATTAGTTAAAATCATAACAGCCCTGAACCATTAAACATAAAGGAGAATTTATCTATAACATATACACACCAAAAAGTATTACTGTTCCTTGCTGAAATTTTTGAAATAACAATTGTAGCCTCTGTTTTGGAAAAGATCTGTGAGTGGATGTGACAGTGAAATTGCATTTTAAGTTCGTTGAATCTGACACTACTTTTGTTAAAGAATGAAAATGTCAAATGGCCTTTCATTAAGAAGTTAGGCAAAGTAGATCACGCATCTTAATTAGGGAGTAGTAGTGACTAGAGAATCTTGTCCATTTATCTTTGCCCTTTCAGTTATCTCAAACAACATGTTTTAAGGTTTTTCTTCACATATGTTGAAACTAGTTGCATAGGTGGTGGCTTTTACTATTCTCAAATTTCAATTTATATACGTAAGGTTTTTTTTTTTTTTTCAAATCTATGTAGATGGATGTGGCATGGTTCAAAATAACGTAGACTTTCAATTTATTCCTTCTTTTGTCTTATTAATTACCAATATTATGACTAAAGGTTCTCCCAGAGGTGACTTTAATATCTGTCACTGAGGTAACAACCCATTTTCTGGTAGTGATATGATGCCTCAACCACATTTATTAGTGGGTTAAAACCTTAACTTCAACCCTCCTTTTGGAAAATTGTGATCAGCCAGCCACTAGTCTTGAACGTGTGCTCTTTTTTTTAAACTTTGTTTCAATCTTTCTTGAGTTTTTTTCCTTTTCTTTTTTTATGGTATAATAGGTTTGCAGCACCTGATTTTCTCAGTGAGTATAATTTTGGACCACAAAGCTGAAACAAATATCTAAGTTAATTATGACTTTTACCGCAATTATCTGTAATAGTATAAAACTATTTTATATCATGAATGCATAACCTTTAGTTTTATATCACAAGTCTAGAACAATAATTTTGGGTGGGTCTTTCTCTCTAAGTTTATTTCCTCTTCAGGTCTTGAATAAATCAAGGGGTCCATCTAGGTTTTAAATAGTGGTTGAATAAGGGATCCACTTTTTGAGGAATTTCGTTTGAGACTTGTTACTTTGTCCCCAAATCTAAGACAATTTCAACTTTTGCACTCAAGCTTTATTTCTCCATACTCTTCTTGTTCAACTAATTAGAGAATTTTTGCTCTCTCCAAAAAAGAAGATCTTAGGTTCAAATGCATGGAAAGATGACAAAGGGATAAGGTTATAAACTGGACTTCAATTCTATGAAAAGATGACAAAGGTGATAAGATAATATTTTAAAAAGGAATTGATTACCCCAAAAAAAGGTGACAAGGAAAAAAAGAAGAGAGAAGACCACTTAGCTTCACTTAGTGGTAATCTTCATATTATCATTTGTTGTTACCTTAATTAAGTATTATTAAACACTTTTTGCTTAGTACATAAGCATAATTATGCTCTTGTAGATTTTACCAGAAAATATCAATCAGTGACCGCAGACTATTGAAAAATGCAAGGCACTAAATGAGGACAAACATTAATTATTACCAAGAAAAAAACTGAAAACAAAGGTTAATAAAATTAACATGTTAAACCATTTTATTAGTAGGTTATAATGACGAAGTTTGTGGACCATCTCGCGTAGGTGTCTCAATCAATGATTTCGCTAAATATTGTCGCAATAGGTTTCAATTCTTCTGAGAGACAACTTATTAGGTAGATCAGCTAGGTTGGTCCAAGGAATAATCGAGAGTAAACGAATAAAATCATAATCAAATTCAACGATCATACATATCTTCTACCCAAAATTGCAAACATTAGTTTATATATCTAAAATATGAACTCCAAATCATGGAAAAAATTCTTTAATATATAGTTGACATGTTTAATAGTTATTTAACATGTATTTGTTAATATTTAGAGTATCTTATGGAACTATTTTAAGTTGATCACGTATCATATTTCTAACTCGCAAATTTATATTTATACATTGACTTGATTGTAGAGTATCTAGAGAAGTGTTTATAAAGTTCATAAAAGAATAATAAATAGTTTTTTCACTTGACAAATTTTCTTATTCAAATCAATAATGATTACTCTTTGGCATACCGTATCTGTTATAATAATATATTAATACATGAATATAGCTATGTATAAAAGTAGCTGCATGTGTTTGCAGTCTCACCTTCAAACGTTTTTGTTTCTGCAACACTCTTAAAAGAACCCATGAAGGCAACTCTAAGATACTTAGCAGGAATGGCAGGCCCTAGTGGTTTTGGCTCAAACTCAACCGCTGAACAAGTCACTGAACATTCTTCTTGCTTCCTTCCTTCATCTCTAACCGCTCTCATCACTGGTAAGTCTCAAAAAGAGCATCTAGAGGGGTAAAAATAACCATGAAAATTAAGCTCAATTCTCATCTTCCACTTCCTCTGACATAATATATATATATATATGGAAACTCTCATAAACCAAGGTTGCCCTTTTGTATTTTATTTCCTTACCTTGTGTTTTTTCTTTGTTGATTGAGTGAGTCTGTTTCTACAGAAGCTGAGGGATTCATTAGTATGGCCATGCTACTTAGTTTTGCTTACACTTTCCCATTTTTGCATTTCTTTTGTACTGAATTCTCAGTTCTACATTTTCCTTTTGATTGGTCAGAGAAAAATTGAGAATTTAGTCCAATCTTTGTCCAAAATGTTACCCCAGAATTATTAGCCTAGTAACTGTATCTGGTGGTTTCTTTCTTATTGATTTTGCGGCATTGGGAAAGGTGAGAGATTAAGTTTGAAACCTGCAATCTCTCTCACATAACATGAGTATGCCAGTTTAGATATGCATGGTGTGGTTCTTTTAGCCGTAGCAAGATGAGGATCTGTGACTTTTGTCTCTTTTGTGCACCCTTCTCTCATCAAGACCAGACATATTTATCACTTGCCTACACTACGTACACCACAAACTCATGATCAGGATCATATCTCCTTTTTCCCACGCAAAAATAAATAGAAAACATACCCTCCAACATTTTATAATTCACCCTCGTCTAAGGATGACAAAATCTAAATACTTTACGTATTATTATTATATTTGTTAAGTAAAGCACGTGTTTTATACGTGGAATTAGTTTAACTAACAAGTTGTTGTTCATTTTGAACTTAGGGGCAAGTTCTGGTATTGGAGCTGAAACAGCTAGAGTGTTAGCAAAGAGAGGAGTGAGAGTTGTGATTGGTGCAAGGGACTTGAAGAAGGCCAGGGAAGTGAAAAAGAACATACAAAAGGAGAGTCCAGAGGCTGAGGTTGTTCTGTTGGAGATTGATCTTAGCTCTTTTGGTTCTGTACAGAGATTTTGTTCCGAGTTCTTAGCTTTAGAACTTCCCCTTAACATTCTCATGTAAGTTTTGTCTACCAACATATTGTTTCACCTTTTCATTTCATAGTAATGATGGTTATCATTGTGAAACAACAAGGACAAAGGCATTCATATTCTAGGTGATTTATACTAATAGTTAGAATAAATTAATTTTACAGAAACAACGCAGGGATATTTTCTCAAAACTTGGAGTTCTCTGAGGATAAAATTGAGACCACATTTGCTACAAATTACTTAGGTACTTTTCTGATTATTGGTCTTTTCTTAGGGTTTACATTCATATTGATGTCATTGTTAAATCCTTGGTGAAAAAATAAATCATTCCAAGATAACTATAAATTGGTGTCACTCTATAATTATTAAGGTATCATGTTACCATGTAATTCATATTCACATTCTTAAACTTGTAGAGGTTGCTTTTATTTTAGTTTTAACATAAACAAAGAGGCAACTTTTAAACATGGTTAAAGTTAATATTAAAGGAAGTGGTTCTCACTGTGATCTGCACCAGAGACAACCCTTTTCATTTTTTTTCTTTAATATTCTTTTTCACTTTCAGATAAAAAAGGTTACATCATCACATATCTAAAAGAAGTAACTTGGTTGGTTTAAGGTCCCCCACCAAAAACATATAATACACAATCGTCCATATTTTAGGCTCTTTTAGGGTCCACGACCATAACATGGAGAAAGCATATATACAGCACTTTCAGGCTTCATTTTGGTCCACAAACACTGAGCACTAGGCATGCGTTTTTCTTTATGGGCTCAAAGTCCAAAGCCCGTGTGGCCCGTCTCTAAAGTGCTGAGCTTTGTTTTTGGGATTCAAATTTACCGTTTCCACTTTTAATTGGCAAATATTATTATCCACAACTTAAAAGTTCATATTTTTTTCTCCTCAATTGCAGGTCATTTTTTGTTAACAGAAATCTTACTAGACAAAATGATAGAGACGGCAGAGAAGACAGGTATTCAAGGAAGAATCATAAACGTTTCTTCTGTCATACATAGCTGGGTGAAGAAAGATGGTTTTCGTTTCAACGACATACTCAGTGGAAAAAAGTACAACTACCTTGTTCTCTGCAAAATTATGACAGTTCTGATTGCTTACATTTTGGATACTTATTGCGTTTCCCTCTGGCAACTATTGTAGATATAATGGCACACGCGCTTATGCTCAGTCAAAATTGGCAAATATTTTGCATGCCAAAGAAATAGCCAAGCAACTCAAGGTTGGAATGACAAATAACTCCATACTTTATAGTACTTCTTATCTCTTTGAATGGTGATTATCATGCTTTTTGTTAGACCCACTACATTGTTCATGAAAATTGGAATATAATTGCAGGCAAGGAATGCAAGAGTAACTATCAATGCAGTACATCCAGGCATTGTGAAGACAGGAATTATTAGAGCTCACAAGGGCTTACTAACGGGTAGGTTAAAGTTTCATCAGTTAATAATTCGCACCCACTTTCATCTGATTCATTTTATCAAATGTTGAAACTACTAAGAATTGGTAAAATTCCACGCAGATTCCCTATTTTTTATCGCATCAAAGCTACTCAAAACAACATCACAGGTGTGTAAACAAACACGCTCGATTGAATACACTTACGTGCAGTGATTGAATGTAGGGTTGGCGTAGAATTATAGATGTAGGAAACAATGACGGACAACCATACATATTAGGCAAAGTTACTTTATTATGCATATAAAATAGTGCGCTTTGTAGAATTGCAGTTAAACTAGCAAGCAATGCAATATTTTCTCAATATGTCAATGCGTGTCTGCAGGGTGCAGCAACAACGTGTTATGTTGCTCTGAGCTCAAAAACAGAAGGGATAAGTGGAAAATACTTTGCAGATTGTAACGAGGGTAAATGCTCGAGCCTAGCAAATGATGAGTCGGAAGCACAAAAGCTATGGAACAACACCCATGCCTTGCTTCACAAACGACTATGCCAAGCAACAATTTGAAGCAATTCTCCTTTTCAAGACAACATGTATATTAGGTTATTCATTTACCTTAACCAGCTGGCTCAACTCAACATATGAGTCTTTAAAGGTAACAAAAAAAGACATCATAATCATAAGGCATTACTGTTAGTAGCCTTTCCTGTGTAGCTCGATTTTGATTATTTGTACAAATAAGAGAGCAATAAAACATAAATCTCTCTGCAAATGCAATAACAAAGCAACAGTTTATCTCCTCTATAAAGCAAATGAGAGCCAAAGCTGCTTCACATAATAATCAGGAACTATCCAAGACTAACGCTGAAAGGAAAACTGATAGTTGTTGTTTGTAAAAACACATTTATACGACTGTTCAAGACTCCACCTTCCAGTTACTCAATTTTTAAGTCAGGTAGGTGCTTCCCATTGATCAGGATTATAGATAATAGTAGCTAGTATCCAATCCCACGCGCTAGAAGGAAAAAGAAAATACATCCACCCACTGCGTTTGTGTTCCTGCACTTCAGACTTCTTCCAAGTGGTCGAAGTGCAGATTTAGAACACACAAGGGAAGATAAAATAATAAATAAAAGGATCATACAGATCCGTTTCTCAAATCCCAATACAATATTGACAGTGCCAAAACAAGATATCATCACAAGAATGACCGATCTTATATTTTACTGTAGCAGTATATCCACAATGGGGAAAAAATTTAAATTCTCACACAAACATCACATGGACCATACATGAAAAATGTACGGATCTTCTGGTTTATTATATACAGGTTCAGACATCCAGAAAGAACCTGGTTACGCCTTAACTAACATGTCAATTTGTTAGTAATAAGAGGTTCAAACTCCAGAACCTAGGTATGTCTCACACTAAACGTCAATTTGATAGCAATCAGAATCATTGGGCACAACCCTACTGAATCAGCATGTCTCATCAAAATGAGGTGACGAGCGTCCCCCACACCGCTTCATGTCCTGGCCTGTCATATATTAAACGTTAGAATAACTGATCTTACATACACATTGCAAACTATATATATGCAATAATCACAAACAATTTTACTTGATTTCGTCATCTAGAAATTCTGCCACCCAAGTTTTTATATGATTAAATTATTCCAGGAAAAATATTGATGATGGTGATACCCCTGCATCTGACGCACTGTCCACAGTAACAAGAATTGCATGGGCCAAATCTCAAACAAACAGGTAAAACATATGTCAACTTGTCCAGTCATGCAATACAACATTACCAATAACTAAAATACTGACTTTTCATGCCCAGTACATGTACTGACAGTGTTATCCTTCTGGTGTATTATGTTCTAATTTTTTTGCAGTCAGAATCCTTTCAATCAAGAATCCATAAAGCATAAATTAAAAAGGACGAATGATATTGAGTACACAATGAACGTAAAGTTTACCAAGTCTTTTCCCGGAATGATAATTGTATCAAAGATATAGAACAGGTACTAAAACCTATTTTAAACTTTGATCTGTCTTTCTTCAAAGTTCAGACAAAAGAGGGAGAGAAGGAAACTTTTAATTCAAATATCAATTGGTAAATTTAAAACCAACATACTATTGGATTACTTCTGAACCTGTTTAGTCTTAAAACAAATCACATTAAAACAACTTTTTCAATTTTTCAGTGATTAACAAACAAAATTTTAGTACCAGCCATATTGAACTGACTTATCCAGTTTTCTTGAGGTTTGCAAATACCCTCCTTTTTTTTCATATATCCGTTAAACCAGAATGGAAAACAAGAGGCAATCACGTTCATCAGAATGCCTCTCTACACAATGTTACAAGTCGTAGGAAAAATCCATTCTTAGCATAATCTTGTGAGATCAAAGCACAGAACCCAATTAAAACTATGTTTCCATTAATGATACAATTAGTCATGTTCTAGACTTCAAACATCAAATTAACTTTCCAAGAAGGTGATGAAGTTAGATGTTACAGGTCTCTATATTGTCTGTCACTCCTTGAACTCCAATTCAGGCTCACTTAAATGGAAACAAAAGCCCAAGTCCAGCAATAAGCCTAACCAACCATCTTTCTCTCGGCTTACATAGCTAAGTCATAACAAAAGAAGATTAAAAAAAGTGCTATGATATGAACTGATGAAGGAACTTCACTATCATAATTCATGTTTCAAGCATAATAGACAACACAGTAACTGAAAAAAAATATTTCATAAGGAGCATCCAGATATTGTTATAACACCTTGTGCTGAAACATGACATCAAATTCAACAAATACAAGGCCAATTTGATCCTTACCTTCAAACGAGGAGATTGACAAACAGATGATGCAGATCCAGGAGATAGAATTGCTGATTTTACCCGTCTTCGATTGACTTGTTTCTGGAGATGTGTATTACCTTTGGTGGGTTCACCTTGATGCTCATTTCCTACTGTAATGGTTAATATTGACGAAACCGGAGCAGATGCAGAGATGAAGGTGGACTCTTGGGGTTCATTTGTTGTCATAGATAGACTGCCTGATTAGTTGTAATTTAGAACCGACATTATTCATAAGCCCCACTTTAAATGTTTCAAAACAAGAGGGTAAAAGAACCACAGAAGTGATACAAGCTCAGTCAAGGTTAGGTTTGAATATATCTTTATATTAAATAGAATGCATGAAAAGTAATCAACGATGAGGAAATATGGAAGTTAATCAAAAAATTACTAAAAAGGTGCTGAAATAATTCCATGGTACATAAATTAAGCATTCAATACATTAATTGTCCCCAAATAACGGAAAAAATCATTACAACATTTTATTTGGAATTATTTATGTTAAATATATAATGAAATGTAAGAAATAAATTATGTTAAATTGACTGGATAAAAATTCTAGAAATGTGGTCATGATAATAACTTGGAAGTAAATATTTTTTCTAATAAGTTTGTTGTAAAAAAAAGAAAGCAGTTTACAAATTTCAAAAGCTGAAGATAAAGTAAAATAGCTTTTTAAAATTATCATACTATGGCACTATCATTGGTGTCATTAGACTTAGTGATAGCCACAGCAATAGTTTACCAGTGTGACAAAAACCAGCTCCTTCAGCCCCGGTTTACAGCAGTCACAGCTTCAAATAATGATCTGACTGGACAAAGGGCCAGAAGCCCCCCTCCCCCCATCCCATGAATGGAATAAATTGTAAGAGCTTAAATTGTACCTTGTGTCACTGCTTCTTGAAACTTTCTCCTCATTGTTTTGACAAATTTAAATAGCCCATTTGTCTTGTTTAATTCATGGATCAACTTGTCGATATCTTTGAGAGATGGTTCACAATTTAGCACTGAAATATGAAAGACTAAATTCAGATTTCATGAAGCAAAGTAATCTACTTTGAAACATTATAAACCAAACCATATATGATGCTCACATGTATAAGTGTCATCTGCATGACGGATGGTAAAACAGAACTCTTCATTTGGGTTGTTCACATCAATATTCTTGAAAGTGAATTTTACCCCTAAACAAGAAGATTTCGTGAGGATATCAAAATTGGAAGGAACAACTCTAGGACAAAAAGAATTAACTTCAATTACCATGTCCACCTTCAACATGAAAACCAAGGATCCTATTGTACCAAGATATGGCCTCCTGGACTTCATCTTTAAGTTCATTGCTTTCATTTGATTTCTGTTCAGATGCCGCCAAAACTTTTTATGGAACAAAAGGAAAGAGGGGGGAAAGGGAGGGTGGTTAGGATAGTTCATACTTCGTAATATTTCTCAACGGAAAAAAATTCAAATTTAGTAAGCACAGAAATGCAAATAAAGGAAAGATAAGAAGAGACAGAAACAGATAAAAAAAAATATGCCCTCATAAAAACAAGTGCGGAAAATAATATACAGATTAAATGTTCAGGCCACACTAAGCACTCCTCCTGGAATCTCTTTCATTAATTCACAAAAGAAAGGAACTCAACATTAAAGAGAAGAGTCAGAAACAGATAAAAAATATGCCCTCATAAAAACAAGTGCAAAAAAAAAAATATACAGATTAAATGTTCAGGCCACACTAATCATCCTGGAACCTCTTTCATTAATTCACAAAAAAAAAAAAAAAAAAGGAAAAAAAAAAAAAAAAATTTGTTTTTTGATAAAAAAAAAATTAACCGGGATCAAACAAAAAGGAAAACAGAGAAAAAAAAAAAAAATAAATAAAA
>Ga0099825_1009074_pt1 | contig 11496 bp, 5 predicted proteins | sample SiratroredBW_FD_76838 | JGI IMG/M metagenome (GOLD analysis project Ga0099825, IMG submission 76838) | Root nodule microbial communities of legume samples collected from California, USA - Siratro red BW | ecosystem: Host-associated > Plants > Roots > Nodule | place: USA: California | collected...
ATTTCTCTATGCCTGATGGCACTTTAGAAGTGTATCGTCTTGGGCCAAAGCTTGAGGTTTTGAAGGGTTGTTTGTGTCTTTCTCATCATTATAAGGGTGAGTTTTTTGTTTGGCTAAAAAGGGAGTTTAATGATGAAAAATCTTGGTCAAAGTTGCTGACTTTCAATTATGGGTGTGATATTCAATATCAGAGTCTCCTCCCTTTCATCCCTTCATGTCATATGGAGATTCTTTATGTGAATGAGAATGATGAAGTTGTGCTGCTTGCAAGGACAGATAACGCGGATTTTTTTCGGTACAACATTAGAGAGAATAGAATAGATCTTCATGAATTTTACGACGACACCAAAATGTATCTTTTCTCTTATGATTATGTTCAGAGCTTGGTGTTGCCGTATAAGAATTAAGTTTCTTAATTGTTTAAGTGGTTTGAAAACCTTCTATTTGATGCTGATAAGGCTATGAGGGCTGCTTGAGGAACTGCTATGAAGGTTTGGTAAATGTGCTGTGAATGGTTGTATAAGCACCGTTTTACCTTGTCAAGTTAAGGATCATATGATGTAAGATAAGCTTTTTTGTGGCTAAATTAAAAGATTAATAAGGTGTGGCTAATTAATTGGTGCATTTGGATCCAAAGCAATGGTGTCTGGTGTAGCAGAATGTATGTACAAGTGTTAAAGATGTTAGTTTTTCTTAATATGATTGATGCATAAGTCCCTTAATCTGTATGCAATATAGTGTGGCTGGGAGAAGATTTAAGCTGCTTACTGCTACAATGCATATTTTCTTAAATATAATTAATGATAAAATAGATTTATAAAAATGTATATTGGACAAATTTTATTATATACTATTATAGATGAAAAGTATTTTTATTGTATATATATAATGATTAATAAAAAATAAATTATATAATTATAACATTATACATTTATAAAACAATAGAGTAATTAATAATAAAAAAACAAATTGTTGTGATTGATGTATTTTAAACAATTATTTGATATGTTATTCAAATGGTAATTGAACTATTTTTTATTTATCTTTTAATATTAATTTATATAAAAAATTAATTAAATAGTTGTATTATTTTCTTTTTCTTTTTTCCTTTGTAAGAGAATGATGAATATAATCTTGTATTTCAAATGTTACGAATAAAAGGAAATCAAAATTTTGTGATGTATTTCTTGTTGAACTATTTCTTCAAAAGCATTAATTATTTAATTATTGCAATCAATGCACTATATTTATATTAAAGAGTTTAATATTGACAGCAATTAAAAAATTTCTATTCATATGCAGTTATTATTAAATGGTTTAAGTAAATGTTTGAATTCAACAAAGGCGTGTTGGACCTTATAGTTTTAAGTATATACATCTAAAAGTAAGTAAGTTCTTAAGATGATATTCTCCTTACTCTTTAAACTGCTTGTTATTTTAAGTTTTGACAAAATATGTTGCTTTAATCGTTTGCGTGTGGAAAGAGATAATTGAGGTGAATTACTTTTTAAAAATAAAATTAATAAAGTTACTTATATGAAAAATATTGAGTTTCGTAATATATTAATTAGTTAAAAGTGTGAGCAATTTGTAGTGTATTATTAAAACGTGTATAGTTACTTTTAAGAATTGGATATAATTTTTAATTTTAAATATAATTAAATGTAAAATATAAATATTATCTAATTCAAATAAAAATATCTTTATATATAAAAATATAGTTTTTATATATTGCTAAAAGTATTATTATTATTAATGAGGTAAGAGGTATTATGTGTCTTTTATATATTTTTAAAAGATATGTTTGTATAAAAGAATAATCAATGGTTTAGTATATTGTGTTATTAAATATTTTAATTATTATAATTATAATATAGTTTTTAAATATTTAATTAAATTTTAAGTCTTTTATAAATTTTAGTATTTTTAATTGTGCATTTATTAAATTTCTTGTTCAACTGATCACAAATTATTATCCTTTAATTTTTTTAGTAGATGACATTATTATTATCTTGTTTCTTTATTTGGTTTACTTTGTCTTTACGTGTTAAAAAAAAGAATTGTGATGTTTTATGGTTAATATAAAACATATTGTAGTTGTAAAAAAATAAGTGTATTTTATTGTTTTCATTTAAAGATGTATTTAAAAATGTATTGTATAACAAGACCATATTAGAGTTATAGTCACCGGTTTAATTTTCAATAAAAACTTGTCGGAATAGTTTTATTTTAGACCTCAATGGAGGAACCAGTAGCAGAAGAAAACCGTGAACGAAGGAGGACAACTTTCAAACAAAATAACAAAGGTAAAATGGGTATTTTAAAAGCTATTGGATGCAGTTAACAGTTACGGGGTGTAGGAAGCAAAAGACAAAAAAGATACTTAGGTATGAGTGATTCTTCCTGCACCTCCATGACGACTTCCTGCACCTCCATACTAATAACGATTTTACAAAAATACCCTTTTGATATTTTTGAAAATCTCATCTTACCCTTTTTCATATCTTCATCATCTCCTCTTTCCATCCTTTCATCATTTCAGCCTCCAACGACCCTGCACCTCCATACCTCCATACGCAGGTTCCTGCACCTTCAAAATTTCTTCCACTGTCCTTTTCTTATACTAGAGAAAAGCTTAAGCACCACAAAAGTTCCACCATTGTATTCTCCATCTACCTCTATCCACTCTCCACAAACACCACAAAAAAGAAACACATTGCGGGTTCTACAACCCGCAATGTAAATTTTTTTTCAAACACACCGCACTGTATTTTCTTAAGATTTTTACACTGCGGGTTGTCGAACCTACAAGCCAAAAAATTTTATAAAAATACATTGCGGGTTCTACTACCCGCAATTCATTTTTGAAATTTTTTTTGAATTGCGGGTTGTACAAACCACAATGTGTTTCAAAAATTTTTATATTGCGGGTTGTAGAACCCACAATAGTGAAGGTGTGCCCTAATTTGTTACGGGTTCTACAACCCGCAACGCTTTTAAAAAAACATTAACATTGCGGTTTGGAGAACCCGCAAACTGAAAAAAAAAATTTGAACGCGAGACGATGAACACTACAACCTCCTTCTTCCTCCCAACCTCCTTCCTCCTCCCAGCAACAACAGTTTCCTTCTTCAACAACTCCTACAACAGTCTTCTTCCACCTCTGTAATCTCTCTACATTGCTCTCACAATCCTAAACCTTTATCAATGTCTCTACTGTCACCAACATAGCACCTCTGAATGTACTGTGCCTTCTCTTTTAAAACGAAGGACATTTTGGTCTTTTCCTTATGTCTAAAATTAAAATTTTGAAAAACTACGGAGGTGCAGGAAGTCGTCATGGAGGTGCAGGAAGAATCACTCCTTAGGTATATCTTCTTGTTGAATAGTTGTCTTTCTAGTAAAAAGACATTGTCAATTTTGATAACTAAATTTACATTTTTGTTTTGAGGATCAAATCCATTTATATATAAGCATATATGAACTTCGACATGTTTTAACTAAAAAAGGGAGAAAATAAATTTCTTTATCTGTAATAAAAAAAATTGTAATTTTTTCCTTTTAATTTTCCAACTTTTATGTTGTTTTCAAATTCTTATTTGATTGTAATTTTAGAATAGAATTATTTGGATGTAGTTTTTAAATAATTTTTGTATGAAATTTTGTAATAAATTATATGGTTGTGTAATATAAGAATAGGAAATGGAAAAGAGTCCACCACTTAGAGAATGATTTAGAACCTTTTCAAATGTTGCAACTTGAACAGTAAAACAAGGTTTTCTAGATACTCAATCAAGGAAATGGTCTACAACCTTTTCCAAACTTGCAAGATAAGATAAAATAAGGGTGCTACGGCGTAATTAGAGACCGTAATTTGGAATTAGTGACAAAATTCTAAAATTTCATTTTAAATTTGAAAATATGAGTAATTTAAAGTAGAAGCTTCTAACACTTAAGTTCTGATTCACTTTGTATGTTCAAGACTCTTATGTAAGGAGACATTATCCCTTTATATCAATTTTATATTTTTAGAAGTAATGTGAACTCTTTTTTAAAAAAGTGTAATACTCAATTCATGAAATTTTATCATAATTTATAAAAAAATAAATAATGATTTTTCCTTTAACTAATCCTTTTACTCCTTTTCAAATAACGTAATTTTCTATATAATCTCTTCCGTCTCTTTGCTTTCTTTTTTACCTCAATGGTCTTGGATTTTCGTTTAATATAATAGTTAAAATCCTTTGGTGGAATATAAATTTCATGTCTATATTTGAATTTAGTTTATAAGCATTCCTAATGGAAAAAAACACTATTACCTGTCAATCTAGAGGATTATAAGAGAAGTATCACATGGTAAAAGAATCCTACTTCCATACCAAGTTTTAGGATTCAATTAATTAATAAAATGTTCATTCTTGAGAGATTAATGATGTAGAGAAATATAGTAAAAGTAAAAAGAAAAAACGCTGTTGAATAGAATACTCAATTGTTTACTTTGATGTCTTTTTAGAGGAATTGTTTTCGTGATATGTTCGTTCATAACAATATATTTAAATCTGAATTTGTTTACAAGTGCTTAAATTTTAGAATTGGATCATATTAGTATTGCAACAATAAGTGCAAAATTGCATATAATTTAAGAATGGTTTATATAAATCAAAATTCATAATAGAACACAAAAATAATAAGATCTTACAGATACTCAGTGAAATGGCAAAACCTTGTATATGTTTGTTATCATTCATCAATACCAGTCATAGGCACTTCAGAATTGACTAGTTCATCATCATCCTCACTCTGGTTGTCTTCAGAATCCATTAAGGCTCCCTTTTGAAAGTAATCAGTTTTGAAATCGTAATCACCTTCCATGGGATCGGAAGAGGCTAAAGCTTTCTTAGCCTTTTTTCTTCTCTTCTTCTCTGCACGCCTCAGTTTTGTATTAAGCATTCCCTCCGCATTATATAATTTTTCATTTTGCCTACTTGCTGCATTGCTATCTTTGTTCTTCCCAGCATCATCTTCCATCGATTCATCCGCCTCAGCCACATTTACGGGACCTTCGTGTTGGTCAGCTGACTTGATTTGTGTCTCATCCTACGACATAAGTGTGAAAACAATAAAATTTCAGTAAACGGTTGATATCAACAATATGTCAATTCCCTAGGCATCTTCTCTCAAGTCTAAACGGTTTCAAGAAACAAACCTCCAACACCATTTCACTAAGATTGAGAGGGTGACTTGAAGGAACTTCAACAGCATTGAAGTCATCAACAGATTTAAGGCTCCCAATATATGAAGATTCATTGTTGTAGACTTCATCAATGTTAAACTCTTTCGCAAATTCAGAAACTATCTTCACCTCTGAAGATTCACCTTGATCCCTATTTGGGGGCATGGTATAATACTGAATTTTACCTGAAACATGCAAAGATAAATTCCAACACTCAGTTCTTCCTCATTTTTAACTTCAACACATAAAAGTATCAATTTCTCTGATTATAATTTAGGAAACTCCATGTATGTGTACCCTCGTTCCAATCATGAAGAATGATTCTTGCAGCAGCAACCATGTCAACTATTCCACCCTTCTTGAGTTTGCCCCTAACTGTAGCTACCTTCCGCAGAAAGTCATCAACATCACCCACATTGAAACTGGGAATTTTGTACAGAATTACCAGCTGCTCAGGCTGACAGAGCTTTAGGATTTCCTTCACTGCATTGTCCAAGTTAAAAGAAAAGGAATAAGTCTTTAAATTTATTTAACAAGAGTCAATACGGCTTAAATCAGGATTTTACATTAATAAAATAATTGTATTGAGCAAACTACTAAGTGTTAAGAAATTAGAATTGTCATTACTAAATCAAACACTAATTTATATCTAAACAATATGTAAAACAACCATAGAATTTTAAAACAAGACAACAGGAAACATAATCGAACAGCCCTCGCATAGAAAAATTCAACGTTCTACTAGATCACCCATCAGTTGCATTTTACAACCTAACAGAACTCTATTTTATAACTAGGATAAGTGACGAGAATTAATGAAAGCGTGCTTTTATCACCAACATTCTGACCCTGGTAGATCAAACCACACATAAGCATACAGTAAAATAAAATGTACACACCCAACGCCCCGAGGACTAACCTCATTCACACCATCATTTTTAACACAAATGATAAACTAAAGTGGTAATGATGGAGCAAGTCCGAAAATATCGCAAAAATTCAAACCTAAAGAAATAATTGAATTTATAAATGAAAGTTATTCTAATAGAGAAAATGGAGGAATAGAGGATAAGAAATTCACACCAAACCAGATATTAAATCAATGTACAATGGGCCAATAGCACCTCTGCTTATAAACAGAGGTAACATAACAAGTTTAAGGACAAAGTGCAACCCTGGTATATGCAGCAACTAGTCAAACCAAATGCACCAAAAAATAGCAAAAACTGCAAACTGTTGTAAAATTTAATAGTATTTCTTCAACGTCACAGGCTCATTTCCTTTTACTATTTTTTCATGTAAAATTCCTATAAATCATCTACCATTCATTTCAAACGGCATTAATGCAAATAAATGCCTGAATAACCAGATAATAAGGGGGAAGTACCTGGGCTAATTGGATCCTCTAACTTCTCAATTCTCTTGCAATTCTTTAAAGCAACGGAAGCATCATTTTCTTGTGACTTCAGCATAACAACACCAGGGCAATCCAGTAACTTAACATTTTTGTCCAATTGGACCTCTTGCATTGATCTTGTTAAGCCCGGAGTAGAGCCAACGTTGACAACATGACACCTTTTTAAACTATTAATAAGACTACTCTTACCGACATTGGGCAAGCCAATCAAACCCACAGTGATTGACTTCTTGATCTGTCAAGACAAGGAGGCAAACCAACAAAACAATGAATGATCTAAAATCAAAGGACAAAAGCAGAAAAAACAAAACAATGAATGGATAAGCAATAGACATTACAAAGACAGGAAAGTAACTACAAGAGAGAAAATAAATAATCACTCAAATGCAAAACCCCAAAAGGTAGCAATGATAACCCATGAAGATGCCCACTAAAGCATACTCTTCCAACTTAGAATCTTCAAAACTTGGTTTTGCTGTGTGATTAACCAAAACTTGGCACATTCATACACAAACAAACCAATGGAAATGTTGTCCAGTGTCATATAGATATGACTACAATAGAATATGTGTGTATACATGTATATATATATGGGTGGGTGTGTGCAACTAGGTGCAAACTTTACCTTACTGCCTTTTTTTTGAAGAGTTGAATTAGACCTAAAAAGACATTTCTATTATTCGGATTCTCAAGAAAATATATTGGATAACAAAATCATTTTCAACAGATAAAATATCACCAACACCACATGGTGAGAAAAAACCCTGTGTAATAAGATTGATGCTTTGTCTTACACTAGAAACACTAATTCTGAAAAGACCCTGTGTAATAAGACTAATACTTATCTTACACTAGAAACGCTGATGCAGAAAAGGCATCAGCAATATAGAGCACACCGATGCCAACAATTCTCAAGTCCCAACTAGGGGTGATATCATTTTAGGAGCGTGTGTCATAGACATAGGGTTTAGTAATAATTTAATTTCTACTAACATGTGAAAAAAGTGTGATCTACCACTTTATTTTTCTTTCTGAGCCAGGTGCACAATACGCATCCACCTACAAACATTTCTTCAAATTAACTCTAAATATAAGTGACAAAAAAAATAAAAACCAACTCACTTAGGTTCTTCACTAATCCTAAGTTTATATACCATAAATTTATTTGCAAAACCTTCTAATTTAATAATTGGTTCAACATTTTAAGTTTTCCAAATTGTCAACATTTAAGTTTGCTCTTCGAGTAAAGGTACCCTTTCTTGTATAACTTTCATGTTGAGATAGTGTATCCAATTCACATTAGCAAAACAATATATTTATAATATCCCAGGCTAAAATTCATGGAAACACATGCACAACCACACACATACACGCCAAAAAACTAACAGTGAATACATAAAGGTTTCTAAATGATATATCAGATAATAATTGCAAGGAGGGAAGCACAATACAGGCACCAAAATTGTCACTCTGTCAAATGATTCACAAGCAACTAATTCAGCACAAAATTTTCATTATGAAAATGCAATTTTACAAACAGCCATCACCACTAAATCTGTTACCTCATGACTTCTTGAGTAATTCTTCAACAATTTGAGGAGAGTATCAGCTCCAAGACAATCACTAAGTTGCAAAATATCACTTGATTTGGCCTTCTTAGAAGATATCCACCCTAAGTTTGATCTTTGCTGTTGTGTGCTGCACTTGAAGGCCACGGTAGGTAATTCTTCTCTAAGGTACTTGAGCCACTTTTCTAAAGCTTCTTTAGGCACAAGATCTATTATGAGAGTCAAATGATTAGCCAGTGCAAAAATAAATATTCAAAATGGAGAAAGGAGACAAAATGAAATGTGATCAGTAAACTACCAATTTTATTTAAAAGCAAGACGAGACGCTTATCAGGACCCGATTTCATCACCATGTTTTCTATCTCAGGACAGCGAGTCCCCAAGGGATCCCGGGCATCAAGGACCTCCAGTAAGACATCAGAGGCTTCAATGACCTTAACAAGATCCTTGTAAAAGGCTCTATCTGAGCTATCTATGGAATAATAAAACCAAAAATAACAAATGTAAGAACATAGGCAAGTAAGCACTTGATAGTTCAAACTAAAACTGTCAGGAAATTACAAATAAATACACACCTCTTGTCTTCCCAGCAGTACCAAAATCATTACTACTTTTTTTAGAATCCTCAAGCAAATTAGAGCCATCTTCCTCCTCTAGCAAGCCCAATTTCCTTTTACGAGCCTGCAAAAGGTAATGAATAGTGAGTTTCTAACTGCATAAATCACAAATGACTCTCTTTTCTTCGTAGCACTCTTATCTTTCAACCCCATTTTGAATTGGACATCAATCTGCACTAATATTATAATACAAAAAACACTTTAATATACCAACAATCAAACACCCTCATCATCATCTATCATTCATCTTTCTTCCTATCACATTACACCAACCATCATTCCTACACTTCTCTCACTAGAAACAATCAAAACCCAATTGTCCATGAATCACTTCCTACAAGAACAATGTTTACATAAAACTTCTACCATCGTTCTTTATATTAATTTATTCATTCAACTTATCATGTAACATAACAAATCACAATCAATGATAAAAAAAAAAAATGCACGAAACGGGGTGTTTAACAAAGATAAAACATTACCCTTTCTTTGCGTTCAGCTTTCTTTTGCTCCAATTCCTCAATGGCCTTCGCTCTTCGAGCTTCAAGGGCTTTGAGTTCCTGTTCCTTGAAGGGCCAATCGTTGGGAATACCAGGATCCTTCTCAACCTTCTTTTTCCCACTCAGCCGAAGCTTCTTCGCTTCCTTCGCTTTTTTTCTGTTGTGCTCTTTTACTTTACGTATGACCTTGTACTTCTTCTTCAATGAAACCCTCTTACTCTTACTCTCTGCAAAGCACCAATTTCACCACAATAATTAAAAAACAAAAAATAAAGTATCATTGCTGGAATCAAATAACAGATATAAGGGTTTGCTTACTCTTGCTCTTCTTCACCATTTTGCGCTCAACACTGTCACAGAAGAGATGAGAATGGTAGTTACGTCAGAAGAGAGAAGAGATAACTGAGAGAAGAAGGCGGTGGAGAAATAGAGAAGAGAGTAGCAAGGAAGGGGGTCTTGTATATAATTAGGGTTTTGCAGCTTCTTTAGGGTTTATTGTTATTTATATTTTAAAACATAAAATTAGATAATCAACCTATTAAATTTGAAATTCAATAAAATTTGTTCTTTTAATTTTATTATTAGTTATGAAAAACTGATATTAGCTAATTTTGTATATGCTTAGCTTTTAATTTGATGTACTAAAAATTATTTTTAATATACTTAGATTTTTCTATAAGAAAATACACTTAGTTAAATATATGATAATAAAACTATATAGCCAGATTTTGTGCTTAAATAGTTTTAAATGTATTTTGATTCATATTTAGAGGATTTAATTTTTACCTTTTTATAATGTATTTGACAATAAATTTATTATTTTAAATAAAATTTATTTAATTAAAATTAATTAGAGTTTAATTGATATTATTAATTAAATTAAATTTTAAACCTATTTTCTTACTCTTTTTTTTTTTTAAGTAATTATAGAGGTTTTATAATTTTAAATCTCATCAAATCTTTTACAAAATATTAAGATTTTTTACGAAATAATCCTTTATAACTCTTATTTTATTTAGAGCAAATCTCATCTAATTATTTTTTTTACAACTGATTTAATTGTTATTTTTTTATAACTAATTTAATTATTATGAATTGTATTTTTTAAAACTAAAGATACATATTTTGAAACAAAATATTTGAAAGAAAATAAAAAAAATAAAAAACTACAACTTTACTATAAAAAAAGATATTTATAAAATTAATTTACTGAAAATTATATCATTTTATTTAGCCACTACGATTTAATTTTATAAAAATATAAAGTAATATATATATATATATATATATATATATATATATATATATGATATTTGTGAATATTAATACATTTAAATTATATATTTATAAATTATGTTGATAAACAATTTGTATATTTATCATATATGTTAATTTAGACTAATAAAAACACAAGTTCAACCCTTCAAAGTCTATAATCGTTTATAACTATAGTTTTATAATTTTTTTTTGTATACATTATTAATTTTACCTTTAATAATATAATTTATTTTATTATTTTAATTTTTTAGATTTTATGATTGGTTTTTAAACTGAATTATTTATTTTATAGTTATTTTTAAGAACATATTTTTATAAATTTAATACTATTTTAAAATTTTAATAATTATGATAATAATTTATTTTTAAATTTTTTTATCTTAAGAAAAAATTAAACACATATTGTTAGGCGCATGTAGTTCTAATTATTTTTAAAATAAATGAAAAAAAAAATCGCTTTTTACCATAAAATAGAACGGACAAAAAATTTAAGATGAGCTGGCTTCTACCTTTCTTAAAAAAAAGTATATTTTAATTTAGATATTTATGTATATAAAATATTTATTTACATCATCATAATTCAAGTTAAAGTATTTTTCATTAATATTTTTCACAATTATTTTATCTTGTAGGAATGTTGTCTTCAATTTATCAAAATACTAGTCTATACGGACTTGAAGATGGAAGGATTCACTAAGGTAAAATTCCTGTTAAAGTAAGTATTTGGCCTAAGTTCAAGAGGGGGGGTGAATTGAACTCTTTTTTTAAATCTTTTCGCAAACTTGCTTTTCAATGTGAGAATACAAATTCTTTAAAGAAACTTAGAATGCAATCTACAGAGGTTCAAACAATTAACAAATATAAAACCAATCAAACAGAATCA
>Ga0099825_1009076_pt1 | contig 11495 bp, 4 predicted proteins | sample SiratroredBW_FD_76838 | JGI IMG/M metagenome (GOLD analysis project Ga0099825, IMG submission 76838) | Root nodule microbial communities of legume samples collected from California, USA - Siratro red BW | ecosystem: Host-associated > Plants > Roots > Nodule | place: USA: California | collected...
AGTGAAACTCATTAGTAGCAGTGAACCACATTGTAATGTGCCCTCACTTTCCACCTCTTCTTCAGTGAGTCTCATTGCTACAAAGCAAGGAGAACTCATCTTCTCAGCTGGCTTGCTCTCATTCAAGCCTATGAAAAAACCAAGCTTTTGCAACCAAAAGCAAAGTGTTTCAAACCCAGATGGAATATCAAAAGTAGAAACCTTTTTCCCTCCCAACCCCTTCATACCACCCAACCCCTTCATACCTCCACTCCCGTTCCTACCTCCAATCCCATTCCTACCTCCATTTCCCTTCATACCTCCAATCCCATTCCTACCACCCAACCCATACCTACCTCCCACCCCAAAAAGCCCACCCCCACCACCCCGATCTCCCAGTCCAGTGCAACCACCTCTAAGTCCATTGCCACCATCTCCATCACCCCAGATTCCAAGACCATTGCCACCATCACCAGCACCATCACCATCACCCCAGATTCCAAAACCATTGCCACCATCTCCAACACCCCAGATTCCAAAACCATTGCCACCTTCTCCATCACCCCAGATTCCAAAACCATTGCCACCTTCTCCATCACCCCAGATTCCAAAACCATTGCCACCTTCTCCATCACCCCACATTCCAAGACCATTGCCACCTTCTCCATCACCCCAGATTCCAAGACCATTGCCACCATCACCATCACCCCAGATTCCGAGACCATTGCCACCATCTCCATCACCCCATATTCCAAGTCCATTGCCACCATCACCTCATATTCCAAGTCCATTGCCACCATCTCCATCACCCCAGATTCCATGTCCATTGCCACCATCTCCATCTCCCCAGATTCCAAGACCATTGCCACCATCTCCATCACCCCAGATTCCGAAACCATTGCCACCATCTCCATCACCCCAGATTCCAAGTCCATTGCCACCACCACCCCAGATACCAAGGCCACTGCCACCACCTACCAAGAGTCCAAGTCCATTGCCACCACCTGCAAGTCCGTTGCATCCACCTACCAAGAGTCCAAGTCCATCGTCACCACCTCAGAGTCCATCGTCACCACCTCAGAGTCCATTGCCACCACTAAGTGCACCAGCACCCTGTAACTACTACACAGGCTAACCACCATGCCCGATGCTATTTCACCCCGTCGATTAAATAAAGTACTCGACGGAAACCAGGCTATTTTGATGAGCTTCCAGCAAAGGGAAATAGAAAGATTCAAATATAAAGTGAAGTTAAATTTGCATGGTGTAGAGCTTTTGAAAAATATTGAGATATGTAATGTTAATTATATGTGGAATTTATCCGAGTTGGTGTTTTGTCTATTCATAACTTGCTTTCATTGTGATATATTCATATATTTTCTGATGCTGTGAAAGCTAAACAAGGCCATGGATAAATCCATATATTAGCAATTAGTTCAAAATCTAAGGGTATGGTTCTCTTTGAGATTCTATCTTTTAATAATTTTTTATTGTTTACGGTTTAGGGTAATTAGTATCCTTGGATTCTTCTAGAGATGGACAACGATGAATTTTGGAATCAAATGCTAAAAGTTTCGATAGTGAAAAGAAATACCTGAAGGAAAAATTGATTATAAAAATCAATTTATTATAAGTTTACTAGCTGTCAATTGTATAAAGAGTAATTTAACAATCAATTTCATTAAACTCAATTTAACGATCAAATATATAAATACTAATAAAGGATCACTATATTAATCTCTAAATAATAAAAATATCATACTTAAAAAATTACTTTATTATTTTAAGTTGCAATCATATTTAAAAAAAAATAGCATACTTAAGAATAAATTTTAACATGGAAAAATATTTTCATGAATTTTTTATAAATGTATAGTAAATTTATTTATTTTAAAAATATAACAACTAAAATTAGTAAAATTAAAAAAAAAATAGAAATATTGTATATACAAATAAAATGATTTTTAATATACATTTTTATAGTTTAAAATATTTTCTTTCATCCAGTATAATGTACATCCATTTTATAATTTTAATTTTTCAAAATTTTTATTTATCTTTTCACATCTTACTTCATTTATTAATTTAAATAAAATTATTATGTATCATGTTATTATTAACATGATAATTTATTAACTTTTAGTTAGAAATTAATTTAAAATCTAATAATAAAAAGTATTTAAAACTTGTAATTAATGTTAAATACTAATTTAGATATTAAATATATAGAAACTAAGTTAACAACTATATATATAAACTAATCTAAGTGTTAATTATATAAAAAGCAATTTAATAACCAATTCATTAAAACTAAATTAATAATTAAATATATAAAAATTTATTTAATAATTAAATATATAAAAATTTATTTAATAATCAAATATATAAATACCAATAAATGATAACTACATTAGTCTATAGACAATAACAATATTATACTTAAAAAGTCACTTTATTATTTTAAAACGAAATGCTATTCATAAAAAAAAAAAACTGTCACACTTAAGAATAAATTTTAATATAAAACAATACATTTTTATAAATCCTTTTATAATACATTTGTACTAAATTTATTTGCTTTAAAAATATAACAACTAAAATTAATAAAATTCGGAAAAAAAGTTGAACTTGAATTTATAAGAAGTTTTAACTATTAAACTTTTTTTATTTCCTTTTTTCTTTTTCTCCAAAATCCCACATCTTGCCTCATCATTTCTCTAGCTCAGTAGTGATTCTCTCAAATGCTCAATTTGAACCACACTGCAGGGTGGAAAACAGGGGTACTCAATTTATAAATAAATTTTTTTTCACTGTAAATATAAAAATTATACTTTCTTAACACTTGGAAGTACTCATGTTCAAACGCTTGATTAAAGAAAGAGCTTAAATTAATAAATTTGTGTGGAATAATACTTTATCAAGAAGAGATCAGTCAAAATTCAAACTGACAGGGAGTCTAAATTGTCCTTTAATATTTTATTTTAAAATAATATTATTATTTTAAAAACAAGCAACATAAATAAATTGTATTTTAAAACAAAACTTTAAAAAATGATGGTTCTGCTTTATTTTTTTTATTTATTTTACTAAAATTTTATTTTATTATTATGATGACTCAAACACATTTTGACTCGAGTGTAACTCTATCGGTCCTTCTAACTATTGATTTGCTAAGAAAGACAAATAACGAAGATTTAAGATAAAAGTTAAAAAATTGAAAATTAAAATAATAATAATAATAATAATAAACTGAAAACTAGGTAAAACAATCGGTCAATTCTTTCTTCACATGGATGTAGTGATTTATTAGGAAAGTTGAAACTTTTTATTACATTTTGTAATAAATATAATAATTTATTAATATTTTATATTTTATTACAATTAAATAAATATAATAATTATATAGTATAAATTATAATAATAATAATTACTACTATTATTATTATTAAAATAATAATAAATTTAATAAAGTAGTAATATAAAATATTAATAAAAATCAAATATATTAATAATAAATTTATAAAATAATTATAAAATTAAGATAGTTATAAAAATTTAAATACTAATAACATTAATTTAAAAACTAAATATAGTAATAAAAATAATAAAATTATAAGTAATAATTACAATAATAAAAATAATAAAATTGTAAAATGATAATAAAAGTAATAATAATAATCAAAATAAATTTATAAATAATAATTATTAACAATAATAATTTAATTTTTCATTTTAATTTTTCATTTTAATTTTAATTTAAAATAAGTCATACTTTTATGATTTATTAATGAAAATAATAATAATTTTTCAATCACACTCAATAAATTAATTATATTTAATCTTAAATTAATTTTAACAATAATTTCATATATTATAAAATTATTTTATCAATCACATATATCATATCACTTACAAACTTTTATAAATGTTTTTTCATTTCTCATCATCTTTGTCTTAATTTAAACAATCTAATTTTTCACCCACTTTCATCTCAAATTAATTCAAATCCGCTTTTTCAAACTTATTTTCTAATTTAAAGAAAGCCTAATCTATTTTATATGTAAACTATGTAAAATAAAAAATAAAAAATTAACTTGTTCATTGAGTAAGTCAATAAAAAAAAACTATTTTGAAAAATTGTAACTGATAATCAATCTAACTTTCTAATACTCAATATAATATAACATGTATCAAAGAATATCTTGCTCACATTCTATTTGTTTTAAATTTCTGAATAGACATAAAACAAACTTGTGCTTAAGCAATTTTTCCATTTCATAAATATTAGCTGCAAATGAAAAAGCATTAAGCCTAAGAAAAAAACACTAAAATAATGATACAAGTAAAAGGTCATAGACTTCTTATGTGATGCTCAAAGACACAAAGTAATAGATAGCTTATATATGTAATAGATATAAGTGCCACTTACACCTGAGGCATCATTTTTGCTTCACAAAGCAACAAATCCAAGAGAAGATCAATGACACATCACAGTACAGATTTGGAGGAAAAAGAAAAACTGTTTAATCTAATTTTGTTTCAACAACACTTCACTAATCACTTTGTACAAGTTCATGCATGAAAGACCACCAGATCTAGTGTCCTCCTCTGCCTTCTTCTTCAACTGCAAGACCTTTTGCCTCATCTTCTTTCCTTTCTCTCCCACCATCAATTCATTGACATGTTTCTCCACCTCCTTTCTCTTCACATCAGTGTCAATCTCAATCCCAATGCCCCATTCATTGCAAATAGTTCTGCAGTTTGTTGGCTGGTCAGCAAAAAATGGCCAACACAGCATTGGCACACCAGCACAAATGCTTTCAATTGTTGAGTTCCATCCACAATGAGTCAATAATCCACCAACTGAAGGGTGATTCAGCACTTGCTCTTGTGGACACCAGCTTGCAATTAGGCCTCTATCAGATATTTCATTCACAAACTCAGATGACAAAATCACTGAGCCACCAATGACAAGGTCAGGCCTAATGATCCACAAAAAGGGTCTCTTGCTGTTGGCCAAACCCCAAGAAAACTCCAAAAATTGCTCAGGAGACACAACTGTGATGCTACCAAAATTCACATAAACAACAGAATTAGGTTCCTTGGATTTAAGCCATTCAAGGCACTCAGTATCTTCCTTCCAAAGATTGGAACCTAAAGATTCCACATGATTCTGTGGACTTTGATTTAAAAGTAAAGGTAAAGGGCCAATGGGGTAAACAGAAGGGAGCATAGAAGAGAGAGCCTTCAATGCCTCACTCTCAAGTTCATCAGAAGTATTTATAACAATAGCAGGGGCTTTGAGCACACTATCAGCTATATCAGTGATATATTCTACCATAAAGTTATTTGGATATGTTGTCCATATTTGGTCAGGCAGGTCCTTCAATCTAAAGTTTTTCAAACCTGGAATCCAGTCTAGTTTGGTGTCCAAATACCCATTTGTCAAATAACTCTCATCTGCAATCATGATCACAAAGCCAATAGTTACAAGTTCCACATAATTACAGATGAACATTTTCTTCATAATCATGTATCCATTGTTAGTTCCAAATAGTAAAACAGGCTAACATTGAAATAACTTTTCCGAGAACTTTGTTACCTGCAGCTACTATTTCAATTCAGATTAAGATTCTGACTTGTCTTACCTAATGGATGCTATAAAACTTCTCTGAAGAAAGAAAAGTAATATTTTTAGTTCAGTCTATCAGGAAAACCAAAAACTGATATCTCAGCAAAGACATTATTTGTTATGCACATACACATAATATGAACTGTCAAGTCTCATCAATTATTGACATTACTTCATTTAGAGGAACCGGATCCGAATTATGCTAGGAAAATGGACACCTTCCATACAAAAAATTAATCTCACCTTCAATTCAGAATCTTAAGATATCAGTTTTGTGAATTTCTTTTTATTATTAAACTTTTCCATTTTTAATCAATATTCTTACTTGGATACCTAATAAATTATTCGTATTGTTCATGCACTTTGTTAAGAAAGAGTTTTAATGCATACCTTTGAGTGGTATTAGACCTTTATCAGAAAGCGTAGGGAGGTGTAAAATAGACAGTAAGCAGGTGGCACTGGCCGTTGAAACTTGAAGAATAGGGAGTGCTAGTTCTTGAGCAGCTTGTGTAGTAAAAGTCAAGCACATATCAGAAACCAAGCAAGTAACTGGAGGTATAAGGCCAGCAATGGCAGAATGATTGAGTTTAGCAAGAAGTTCACAAAAGGGTAGGAGAAAGTTCTCTCTGGCTGATTTAAAAAGGGCCACAGTGTCTTGAGTGACATTAGCAGCTTCATCTGTGAGGGGAAGACCATCTGGGATTGTCTCAAAATGAAAATGTGGAAGATCATGAAGGTCTTTAAGAGCCCTTGAATTGAGCAAGCGTTTGTAGTTGTATTCAGTGTGGACAAAGGTAATGTGAAAGCCTCTAAGATGAAGTAACTTTGCTAGTCTGAACAAAGGATTGATATGGCCTTGAGCTGGAAATGGGATCAACACTGCGTGTGGCTTTCTCTCTGCAGGGTTACTCATCTGCAATTTTTTCTTGTAGTGTGAAAAAAGTGCTTTTGGAGAATGAAGTACAATGTGGATAAGCAAGTGCTTTTAACTAGGATGAAGCAGGTGTTTCTAGAACATGGATAATGAGTGTTTACTGGTGGTGTTATTTTAGGTACATGATACTTTTGCCACCCATTTTACACTTTTATATGAAAAAAAATAAATTATTCACTTACTTATGTGTGTTACGTTTATACGTGTTTTTTATTTTTTATCTGAATTTCAAAAGTAATACTCATGAGTAAATTATATATTAAAACATAGAAAATTATTTAAAGATTCTTATTTTTTATAATATTATAATTGTATTTTTTTTTTTCAAATAAGAGAAAACATGAACATATGAGATTCTTATTTTTCATATCTTTTAGATAAGTTCAAAAGTTCTTATCAGTAAATTACATGTCAAAATAAAGGAAATCATCTTAATTATATTTTTTCAAAACGAAAACGAACGCGTCTATTTTCCATATTTGTAACATGGAGTTCAAAAGTCTTTCTCAGCTAACCACATACTAAAACAGAATAAACTATCCGGATGTGAGTGTCCCACATACTAAAACAGAATAAACTATCCGAATATGAGTGTCTCACATACTAAAACAAAATAAACTATCCCAAAGTGAATGTCATACATTTTAAAAGAGTTTTATAATTTTTTAGAAATATTCTGACTTTGACCTTATTAAATCACAAACCAAAAGACATGTTTTCTTTACATAACGGTATAATTATAATTCTATCTTTTTTTTAAACTAAGAGAAGAGATAAACACATAAAATTTTAGTTTTCATATTTAATAGATAAATTCAAAAATATTTATCAACAAATTACATATCAAAACAAAAAAATATCTTAATCACGACTGTCATATATTTTTTAAAAATTTATAAATACGTATAACTCATTAAAATATCTATCAAATAGAAATATCTTTGTCAAAATATCATTTTTAATTATTTTAACATCACTGTTAACATCCACTCATATATATATATATAGATATATATCAGCACCTAACCTGCGTCAGACATGTTGTTATTGGTTGGAATAGAATCCGAACGTGTTGCGTCTTATATTATATAAAATTACATAATGCAGAAATAGAAAACATTTTCCCAATTCCTTATTAAGATATATTTTGGAAAAAATTATTAATTTTTTAAAATAAATTTTCTAATTGTTTATATTAACTTTAGATTTATTTATTAAATACTATCAGTATTTATATTTTTTCTTAATTAACAGCGATAAGAGAACGTTATAAATAATTAATAATGTTGAATTTATTACTTTATCCTGAGTTATGTGTGAAGAATATGTACTCTTGATTTTTTGTGATTTGTATTTTAAATTTATTAATTTTTATAATGTCAGTCAATTATATGCATAATAATGTATATTAAATATTACTTTTTAATTATATTTTAGGGTTTGTAAATTATGTTAGTAAATAATTGCATGTGTAGTAATTCTATTCACATATTATTGTTTAATTTTTTACGTGTTTAAATTTAATTTACAAATCCCATTTCTCAGTCACGATTTTTTATCATTACAAAAAAAAAAATTATTTAGAGACTAATTTTTAGCTACCAAATAGAATGATTACTAATTGTGATCAAAATAATCATCAAATTAGATTTTGGTTGCTAAATAATTATAAAATAGAAATAATGATTGAATTTAGTGAGAAATTAAGTTAAATAATTGATATCTATCATTAGCTACTAAGGTTTTTAGTAACCTATACCATTAGATTCTAAATTAGCCTCTAACTTAATTTCTTTTTTCTTGTAATGTATATTTCACTTTTACTTTTTTAAATTCATATTTGAAAAAAAATTAATATCATTTGTAATTAATTGTTTATATATATTCAATTTCAAAAATTAAATATTTTTAAATATTATTTTTATTAATTACTTAAATTATTTTTCAATTTTAAGTTATTCTTATTAAAGAATACAATCAAGGATATTGTTTTATTTTGATTATATTGTACATTTGATATAATTTTTTTTATATCAATCAAATTCTACTACAAATGTTTTATTTATTTTTTATTTTTTTCAATTCAGATAATCTCACTCTTTTTTCTTCTTCTTTTTCATTTATTCTCACCCCAATCCAAAAAAAATTTGTTATAAAATTAAAAAAAAAATTAATTAAAATAAAAAAATAAAAATTGAACATAGAACGGTAGAATGTCAAAAGAAAAAAAAAAATCAACAATAAATAAGACAACAAACCTTACCTCAAACCTCCTTTCCTTCCCTCTCAATATCACCACCATGAGTGATTCTTCCTGCACCTCCATGACGACTTCCTGCAATTCCAAAATTTCCATTTTGGATATAATGAAAAGATCAAAATGTCTTTTGTCTACAATCCATAGTGTAAAAATTTTGAAACACATTACGGGTTCTACAACCCGCAATGTAAAAAATTTTGAAACACATTGTGGGTTGTACAATCCGCAATTCAAAATAATTTCAAAAATGAATTGCAGGTTATACAACCCGCAATGTGTTTCAAAAAATTTTACATTGCGGGCTGTAGAACTCGCAATACGTTTTTTAAAATTTTTACATTGCAGGTTGTACAACCTGCAATACATTTTAAAAAAATTTGTATTTTTACATTGCGGGTTGTACAACCCGCAATACATTTAAAAAAAAAATTGTAACCCGCAATGTATTTATAAATTGTTTTGTTTTGCAAGTTGTACAACCAGCAATATGCTATGGTGTAGTGGTTATCACCTTAGTCTTACGCAGTAAAGGTTTCCAGTTTGATCCTGGTCAAGGCTACAAATTTTTGTAATATTTGTTTTGCGGGTTGTACAACCCGCAATGTAAAAATATAAAATTTTTTTAAAATGTATTGCGAGTTGTACAACCCATAATGTAAAAATTTTAAAAGATGCATTGCGAGTTGTAGAACCCACAATGTATTTCAAAATTTTTATACTATGAGTTGTAGATGAAGGATATTTTAGTCTTTTCATTATGTTCAAAATGGAAATTTGAAAAACTATAGAAGTGCAGGAAGTCGTCATGGAGGTGGAGGAAGAATCACTCCACCACCATGTCTACTGCACCTCCCTGGAACAATAACGATTCTCAGCCATGCAAATTGAGCCATGAAGCATCTCCTCCATTGGAGCTATTCTCTTCTAATAAAAATAACAAGGACAATCTTGATATTTTCTAAAAATGATGGGGTACAGGTCAAAATTGATTGTAGTGTAAGAAGCAATTGTCTTCTCAATTTACTACGTCTTTGGACCCAAATAAATGAGGAAAGAAGTTAAGAAAATAAGTCCACCTATTTCTTTTTCTAACGGGTTTAAATAATATTTTAGTTCTCATAAAATTTTTAATTTTTTTCATATATTATTCTTAATAATTTTTTGCTTTAAATATGTTTGCAGTCCTCTGGTTTAGAACTATTATTTATTTTGATCCTCTAATTAAATGTTTTTATTCTTTTAGTCTTTTAATTTATTTTTATTCATTAGTGTGTAGGATTAAAAGACATTAATGATGTTAACAATATCGTAAATGATAGTCTATTTAACATTCGTCACATTACCAGTGATACATTTTTTGAAAGTCTATTAAAGGTTTAAATGGGTTTTAAGTATTCCAAATAATACTACTTCTTTTCCTTCTATGATTAAAAAAATTTCTTTGATGTTGTGTAATGTTATTTTCAGTCTTTAAGATTGAATGATCACTAACATTGAAAATGTGATAATAGTGATTTACTTTGCATTTCTCACGTGAATTTAATTGAATGACATATTTTTTTTAAATTTATTAATTTTCAATTCCCACATTATATAAAATGACTGTTTTGATTACCATGTATTAATAAGTTTGTTCTAGAAACTCAAAGAGTGGTCCATAACCCTCCATCACCAATACGAAAGCTAAACGACCAAATTTCAAAATCTTATCACGACCTTCAGCCACATCTAACAAAAATCTTCATCAAGGGTAGTTTTGGAATTTTACAAATTATGGAGGTGCAAGGTAATATTGTAGAGGTGCAGGAAGAAGACGTGTAAAGTTATAATTTATGCTAACAGGTTTAGGATATTGTTCTCACCCCTGGTTTTTCTATGTCCACACCGTTATCTTTTCGAACCTGTCTTTCTGACGAAAATATATTTGATGAAAATACATTTTATTTGTGAAAAATACACAATAAAAATATATGTGTGTTGTATTATAGGATGTGAATTTACATATGTTGCTATTATAAATCTGTTTACATTACAAAAATCAAGTATGTTTTCCTTATGTAATTAATTTCATGTACAATATATTTTTTTTCTGAAAGGTTATATTTGAAGCTCTATAAATATAATTATGATAATTTTAAATGATAAAATTTAGCTTTTAATAGAATTTGAGTTAATTATGATACAAATTAGAATAAAAATATGTTTCTAGTTCTAAATTTTTTTTGATTCAATTTGACCCTTTATGATTTTTTATCTATTTTTTTTATTTTTCTTCTAATTTTAAAATGTACCAATTTTGTTCCTTTAAACAATATCTGTAAAAGGTTAAGTAAAATACTTAGTTGACCAAAAGTAAAACTATTATAAAATTATATTTGACAAAAACTTTTTAAGGACCAAATGCATATGTTATCCTACAAATATCATTTTTAATTAAAAATAAACACCAGATTAATTAAAAAGATGAATGCATATGTTATTTTTATTATATAAGCACAAGATTCATGTCATAGCAGTAGTGGGAGAAATTTTTTGGAGGACTTTATAGACTAACAAAACTGCTTATATTAGCTAATGCAGATTTTATGTCTTAGAAACTATGTTGAAACATCCTAAATATTCTCTTTATTTATTTGTTTTTTATTATTAACAATATATATATATATATATATATATATATATATATATAT
>Ga0099825_1009077_pt1 | contig 11495 bp, 9 predicted proteins | sample SiratroredBW_FD_76838 | JGI IMG/M metagenome (GOLD analysis project Ga0099825, IMG submission 76838) | Root nodule microbial communities of legume samples collected from California, USA - Siratro red BW | ecosystem: Host-associated > Plants > Roots > Nodule | place: USA: California | collected...
TTAAATATATATATTTATATATATATATATATATATATATATATATATATATATTATATATATTCATTTAATGCTGAAGAAACATTGCTGTGTAAATATGGCAACTGCAGCAGTAATTGTAAGTGGCGAGCAGAAACTTTTCTTTGTCCTCGCTTCATTTATATTGCTTTTGTGCAAGCATGAGCAAGCGTCTAAGAATCGTTAGAAACTACAGAATCCAGCATTTCCAAAGGAATTTTAAAACCAACTACTTGTCCAATGACCGAGAACCAGGAAACCAGATAGTGTTCATTAACAAAACCATTTCTGTTCAAAGATGAATCACCATCGTAGAGGAGCTTCATCCATTCACTCGTCCCACAAGGATGTAATTTGTACCACGGCCTGTTCAAATAGGGATGTTCCTACAAGATATGCACTAAAACCATTTAATGTATAGTACAGGGGTTAGAACAAATCAAATGACAGTTTGCAGATTATGGTTACTTTTAATATAAGATGTAGTTAAAAATTAGTAAATTCCTTTTTGCTAACATCAACCCATCTGGCAGTAATCCTTCAATTTCTCGTGTTTCAAAAAGTAATCCACAGATTATAGAAGCAGAAGTTAATGCCATTTGCATTTCCAGACCAAATTTAATGGCCCTCTATTAATGAAACCTTCATAGGCATGTCTCATCCTTGGTTTCAGCCTTTTCGTTCCATGTCTAATGATAAAACTCATTTCATTAAAGAAATAATCACAAGGAGAAGGCCAGGTAGACCAAATATTAATATACTTTTGTATATTTTCAACAGAAGCGTAATCGTACAGCATAATCATGAAAAATTGGGAGAAAAAATTGACTAGAAAAACAGAAGAAAACATGGAAACCCATGATTTACCTCATGAGTTATAAATGTCCATTTGGATTCTGATAGTAACTTTGCAGAGTGACCGGGAAGGTCCTTTTCAATTTCATTGAACCGCAATAGTTGCCCATCTACATAATCAAACAGCGTCAAATATATAGTGAATATTACTGATTTCAATAAAAGATATTATATGATATACTGAAATATACAAATGCAGATGTAAATAAATGAGATCGTACAATTCAACATACAGAAAGAAACAATTTTTTTTATAGCTAAACAATGATAAGATCAGAAAAGTTTAGAGACCCAATTCTAAAATCATCTATATTCAAAATTGTTTAAATGTAAGAGACCTCCTTATAGTTTACTTCCCTCCATATTTCTAATTAGATATCTTTTACAACCACAAGACCACAAGATAGTTTGAAATCTTACCACAGCTACAAGGCACTGTGGTATAACCTTAAGCTATCCAACCTGACAAAGATACATACTCTGTAGGATTAATGATGCAGCCAGCATTTCTAAATCCACATCTATCAACATAACATTGAATAGAACCACTGGATCACTTTCATGTAACAAGTTTTCTAATATTACAACCACAAGGAGGTCTTTGTTTTCAAAATTGTTTTAATGAAAAGCTGAAAGCCATAATTAATAATTTTGCATCTTGATTGAGATCTCACATCAATTAGATATATGACCAGATTATATTATATAAATAGGTGTAAATCTTACCTTATAAGCCAGTTTTATAAAATTGAAATGGACTTAAAGCTCAGTTTCTAAAATAATATCAAAGCATATCCAATTAAGGTTCATTAGATCAGTCATGGGTGGGGTATTAATATCATGGGTGCGGTATTAAGTTAGGTTTAAAGTTGACTTTCTATTATATGAACGATAATACTGCAAACCTATATGAAGAACAAGATGTTTATCATGCATAAACTCCACAGTTAGAAATGAAAACATACCACTATGGTATGAACGAAAATACAAGACTGGAACCCTGTATGAAGAACTGTAGATAATGTGAAAATCATAGTGGTTTACTTCACGCTCTGGACCTAGTAGAGAGGGAAAAATGCATTGTTGTAAGTATTAGTAGGGAATAAAGAAGAGTGTTGAAACCTCCCAGAATAATAGGAACCAAATTTATGGTGTAAGATTAATGAAGTTAGATTATAAACATCAATTAGGTCATACATACTAAAGTGCCACAATCAAAGGGCTCTTCTCTCTGTGAATTGCTGCTCTCTTCTTTCGATGTCAGACTTCTATTACTCTCTTCTTCCTGTGATGACAATCACAATCCAGTGAATTACATTTAACCCATCATTAACGATGTATTAGTAAATTAAATTGCTCGGCAGACCTCACTTGATTTGATATGGCACATGTTCTCCAGGGACAAGTACCCTTCCACCTGACAGACAAAAACCAAGAAAGCTGCTAAGCATAGAACACGGAAATTTATAAAACTAATGACAAAATCCCACCTTATGAGAAGCAACCAAATGATGCTTTGAACACGGGATCCACTGCCATGGAGGAAAGGAAGGATTGAACATTTTCCACTTCTCAGAAAATGTACGAGCAGAAAGGGCAAAATCACTTGAAGATAGAGTCCCATCCCAAGGGATTATGTCCTTAACAGCACCTTTTAAGTCCATATCTACAAAAAGGAAATGTATTTCTTATGACCAAACATACATTACTGGCGCTATGGCTTTCTTTTTTGCATTGGTGGGGCATGGGTACAATAAAAAGCCAAAGCTGAGACGATCTTTATTTCTGTAATTATCAGTATTTACATCCATATTACTGCAAGAAATGCTCTTTAGGCATAAGGTCAGATGTTTCACCTTCATGAAATTTTTAAACATATCTACAATATCATTCATAATGCCTAGATTCGTTTTTGGACAACCAAGTTCTGAAAGCAGACAATCCTCATTTCCAAGGGAAGAACAAGTTTGGGCATCTGCACCCCAATCTGGAAATGTTTGTATTCAGTGCAAAACTTATAATTCAGTACCCTAAGTTGCTTTTGACAAAGTGAATCCAGAACTGGTAATTTTATACTCTCCAGTTTCATAATCTATAAATACCAGAACTGAGTCATACGAATGGAAATGTGATGTGTTCATGAGCTTTAGAGGGGATGATACCTGCATGAGTTTCACAAACCATCTCTATGATGCTCTATGTCAAAAAAAGGAGTTCACACTTTCACAGATTACAAGGAGCTGAAGAGGGGAGAGAAAATTTCATCTTCACTTTTTTGGTGCTTTAGAAGACCCAAGAATCTCAGTTCTCATATTATCCAAGACTCATGCTTCTTCCACATCTTGCTTAGATGAACTCCTTAAGATCCTTGAGTGTGAGGATTTCAAAGGTCATCTTGTTTTGCCTGTTTTTTATCAAATTAATCCATCTCAGGTGAGAGAACAATAGGGAAGCTTTGACAAACCATAAACGCAAGTTCAGGGATGATGTGAACAAGGTGAAAAGACAGAGGGCAGCACTATGTGAAGTAGCTACTTTGTCTGGGTGGCACAACGGAGATGGATTGAAAGCTAAGTTTTTCAAAAGAATTGTTGAAGAGATATTCAATAAACTGAATCCCACACCTTTCAGCATAGCTAAACATCCTGTTCGACGGAATTCCCCAGTGGAAGATATTAAATCACTTTTGGAAACTGGATTAGATGATGCGCGGTCCATAGGAATCTATGGAATTGTGGGAATAGGAAAAACTACAGTTGCTAAGGCTATTTATAACCACATTATCAATCAGCATGAGGGTAATGCTTTCATTGAAAATTTTAGAGAAGTTTCAGTCAAAGATTTGGCTTAATAAACTACATGCACTTCTTTCAAGGTTTTTAACCATAGAGATTTTGCATAATAAACTACAAGCACTTCTTTCTCATATATCTAGTTATTCCAAATTCCTAGTTCCACAACTAACATTCATGACAAACTAAACTATACATTGGTAAAATATAAACCAACTTGTGCTATGAAAAACAATAAGACCTATATGAACTGAGAATGAGAAAACCTTCCAAAAATATTCCAAGAAAGCCTAGAAACATGAAACAATTAAGGCAATCAAAGAACTATGTTAACACAAGATATTAAAAGAGGGGAAAATACACTATACAAGGAGGTACCTCTAAAAGCACGTTCGCAATGCTTCTCAGCTCTTCGAGTCCCCTAAAACCATACAAAACAAAACAAATGTTTAAGAAAAAAAAAAAACAAGAGCTTTCGTGAGAGTAGAAGCTTTCTCACCGTGGTTCAGTCGGGGTGAAACGCGAGGGCGTCAAACGACCTTCCACCTCCTGCTTCTGCTCCGTTCGACAACCCAACTCAGTTTATTTATATAGTTTTTCTTAAAATCGCGTTCATCAACAGATCACGTTCGACTACAAATCGCGTTGGACAACGGTCACGTGAGACTGAGGTAGGCGTCACGGATAGTCAAGGGTTTTTTTTTTATATTTTGGGGTAATTTTTTTGGTAAAAAATATTTTATATTTTAATTACTACTATGGATAAAAACAAACTATACCCTCCGTTGGGTTTGAATACCTTAAAGGGTCATGGTGATGCCGTGATAGGAATGTGCTTCTTCCCCAATAGTATCAATTTGGCAACAGTTTGTGCTTATGGGATCAAGAAAGTATTTAAGTTGGATGCTTTAAATAAAAATTTGACGTTTTTAAGGATTATTTTACCTGTTGTGCTATCCAAAAATAAATCAAAACCAAGGTTAGTTTCTCAGAAATTAAGTGAGAGGATCACAAAGTTCATGATAAAAGGTTAATATTGACTATGTTTGTAGTATTTTAATTTGAAAACTTATTTTACTATGCGTGAGTTAATTCAAATTAAAAAAAATAAAGTAAAAAAAGTGATATTTAATAATAAATCAATTAAAAAGATGAATTTATAATTTTATATTAAAATAAAAACATAGGTTATATTAAAATATTATTATCTATAAAGACAATTTGTCTTATTATGACTTTCGTTTTTATAATATGAACATTTTTTAGGCTTACTGAAAATTGGGTCATCCATTTCATTATCAAATTTGTTTCTTCTCATGTGTAGATCAAGTATCATATTTGAACTTGTGTAAGAAAATCAATAGTCTTGGTTCTGAACTGGGTAGAATTGAATTTCATAGGCCTTGAAAATGTTGAGGTTGTATATAGGAGAAACAAATGTGGCTAAATGTAGATGACAAAATGAACAAACAACTATGACATGTGAACAACACAACTTGAAGACTCAAAAAGTGTGGCTTTATCATTCCATATGTTGTAGTTGGTTAACAAAATTGAAGAAACAAATTTTAAAATTTGAAAGAGTTGCTTAAGTGAATGGATCATGACAATTACTTAAATCCACATCTTATTTTAGTGTTATATTTCTAAATTGTTTCATGAAGTTCTATGTTATTTGCCAAATGTAGTACACTGGACAAAATTGTTGTTGTTTCAACCATTACCTTATCTAGAGTATGCGCTATTTATTTAATCGTGGTAGTCAGAAATGAGATAGAGGTCATCTTGTGGAGTGATATATCTTCATAAGTTCTGTATGAAAAAGAACTAAGCCTCAATAATTTCACCCTTTACGATGGCGAAGACAATTAGTAATATGTTGTTGCAGTCATCTTGCGCAACTAAGACCAATTACGTCCCTCTATATTTCCTATATAAGAAAGTCCCATCAAATTGGACTACTGACTTACAAAATTTGAAACTATCAATACATGGTTTAACTATCCAAAATAACCTTTTAAAGATGATGCAAACGACATTCAACTGGTTACTTTTATATGCAGGTTGAGTCTTTATTTTCCAAATAAATCCAAAAACGTAAAGTTGCATTACATTTAGGGTTGACGACAATCTTTTGTTACATCTCTTCCTAATTTTCATATACCTTTTTGTGACCAATTGTTTTCCTAGTCATGCCTTCTTATAGATGACTGCATATCTCAAGAATGACTTAATATGAACTACTACAATAGACACTATTGTGGAAGCATCAACCTAGATGATTTCATGAATGCTATGTGCAATCATTCGAGACCCCAACTTATTACAGCCTTGTGACATCATAGGGTACACACAAGTCACCGTCCAACTTCACAATTTCTCATTATTGATTTTTAGTGTGCAAAATTGCTCGATACCTCCATGCACAGTTATTACGAACACATTGCACTACAAGCTTTGATTGACTTGAAAATGACATCTTGTACATCCAATAGTTGATAATATAAAAATAGTTGATGGCATCTTGAGCTTCTTCCTTTATGTTGAACCATTGTCCAACAATAAGTGTCAATGGAAGATGACACTACCGTGTTGCGATCAAATATATGGATAAACTACTGGTCATATAGAGGTGGTTCCACTGGGAAGTGTAGAATAGGCTGAGTTATGTTGATCTAGTTGAATGTTTGTATAGTGTGCATATGATTCTTCTCCCCATCATCATCATCAGGCATAAAGATGTCGTCTTCGTTCTCATTAAAAGGATCAAAGACTTCGTCGAGAACACCAACAATCCATGCTCATGTAATGGTTCTTGAGGGAGTTTTTAAGTTTGGTGTTTGTCTAGACTGACACATATACCACTCAGTAATTGGGTATATCACTAGATGTTGTCTTTCCAATCCCTAAGATTTTAATGGGTGGGTTTATTGAGGTCCAATGCGAGAGGGTGTGTAGCTTGGTGCGACAAGAGATGTGATTGGTGGATGTATGAAAGTGAAACTTGTAATTGTTCATAATGAAAATATGGTGAAGGAGATATAAGTTATGATTGTGTAGAGAAGGATGCAAACTTTTGAAATATAACATACATTTTGGGTCCAATTTGTAGTTTAATAGAATCATAGATGTCGAACAATGCCTTAACGTCGTCATCCTTAATCATCTTAATGGTAGTGCAATGACTTACCCCACCATAATGTCTAGTCGAGTAGCAGAAATATATTGTTGTGACCCTTTCTTTTACTTTCCTATGTAGTTTTCTAAGGATGACTTTTTTCATGCTTTGTAAGGTGATGTCCTATTTTAAAGCAACTACTTTTGGTGTTGTAGATGTGAACACAACTTCTTCAATGAGACATTCATTTATTGATCCATTATACTGAACAATGACGTATATGAAAACCATTTGTTTACAATAAACAAAATATTGAGTGTGTAATACAAGAGGAAAGATGAAAAAATCAAAAACAAAAATTTGGTGTACTTATAGACGAAAGATGAAAATATAGAAACTATGGTTTAGGATAAAGTTCTTGGTATGTACTAAATGAAAACACATGATTTGTATTTATAATTAAAGTTGTGTGGGACAACGTCAAAGGCTGACATGTTTGAAAAACAACCCTAAGCATTAAAGTCATCACATTATTCACGTTGATAGTTCGTTCACATGTTATATTCTTTACTATAGTGTCAAGGCAAAAGCAACGTCCCAGATTGAATTTGTCCCCATCAAGAATTCTCACAAAGCGCGAGGTATAATTTGATGGCAGGAATAATGATTGGATGAGACGTGACCATGTAATCACTTTAGTACTCAGAGTTGCTTTGCAAACATGTCAGCCTTTAACGCTACCTTACACAACTTCAATTATAAATAAAAATCATGTATTTTCATTTAATACATATCAAGAACTTCATCCTAAATCTTAATTTTTATATCTCCATCTTTCGTCTATAATGACATCCAATTTTTACTTTTGATTTGTCCATCTTTCATCTTGTATTACATACCTAATATTCTGTTTGTTGTAAACAAAATAGCTTTCGTATACATCATTGTTCATTATGATGGATTAATAAACGAATTAATAATTGAAGGAGTTATGTTCACTTCTATAACACCAAAAGTAGTTGTACAAAAGATGAAAGAAGTCATCCTCAGAAAACTGCATAAGAAAGTAGAAGAAAGGTCACAACAATGCACTCCCGTTACCTGACTAGACTTAGTGGAGGGGTAAGTCATTATACCGCCATTGAGATGATCGTGAATGATGATGAAGCGTTATTCGACATCTACGACTCCATTAAACTGCAAACCAGACTTAAATTGTATGTCACATGTCAAAGGTTTACATCTTCAATATAATTACAACCCACATCTCCTTCATCATCCTTTCATTATAAAGAATCACAATAAGTTTCACCCTCATACGACCATCAATCACAACTCTTGTCTCACCAAGCATCACATGCTCTCAATTATATCTCAATGAACTCACCTATCAACATCTTGAGGACTAGGAATACCACATTCAATCATATACCCAACTACTGGGTGGTCTATATGTCAACATAGACGAACACCAAAACCAGCAACTCCATTAAGAACCACCACAAGAGCATGGGCTTATTGGTCAATGAAGTATTTAATCCTTTTAATGAGGAAGACGACATCTTTATGACTACTAATGATGATAAGGTAGAAGAATCACACGTACACCATTCAAACATTCAACCACATCACCATAACTTAGTTTATGTCCCACCTGAGCACTTTCCAATTAACCATCTCTATATGACATAGAATTTGGCCATACCTTTGATCACGACACAAGAGTGTATCCTCCAATGACCTTTTTTGTTGGACAACGGCTCAAAACAAAGGAAGAATCTCATTATGTCATCAACTATTTCTATATTGTCAATCATTGCACGTACAAGGTGTCATTTTCAAGTTAATCAAGAATTGTAGGAGAATGTGTTTATAATGACTGTGCATGGAGGTGTTGAGAAATTTTGTACACTAAGAATCAATAGTGGTAAATTATGAAGTTGAAAGGTGTTCACAACTGTGACCCCTGTGATCTCATAAGACCACATTAAGCTGAGGTCTTGAATGATTGCACAAAGCATTCATGAAATCATCCAAGTTGGCCCTTCCATACCAGTCTACCATAGTAACTCACATCAAGTCAATCTTCGAATATACAGTCACCTATAAAAAGACATGGCTAGGACAACAATTGATCATGGAAAACGTATATGACAATTGGGAATAGTCATACAAAAAATTGTCATCTCTCCTAAACGCAATCCAACTTTACGTTCTTGGATTTATTTGAAAAAATAAAGATCCAACCCGCATATAAAAGTAAGAAGTTAGATGCGGTTCATATCATCTTTAAAAGCGTATTTTGAACATTCAAACCATGCATTGATAGTTTCAAATTGTGCAAGCTGGTGGTCTAAGTTGATGGAACTTTCATGTATGAAAAATATAAAAGAACGATATTAGTCGCAGTTACACAAGATAGCCACAATAACATATTACGAATTGTCTTTGTCATTATAGAGGGTGAAACTGTTAAGGCTTGGTTCTTTTTCTTACAAAACCTACAAAGATATGTCACTTTACAAGCTTCGGTCTCATTTTTAATTGCCACAAATTAATAAAAAATGCATACTCTAGATAAGGTAGTGGTTGGAACAACAATAATTCTGTGCACATGTACTGTATTCGGCACATAACACAATACTTCATGAGACGATTTTAAAATACAATACTTAAGAAAGATATTGTGTATATAGGTAATTGTTGTCATCCGTTCACTCAAGCAATTATTTCAAATTTTACAATGTTTATGTCAATTTTCTTAACTAATTGAATTTGGAACAAATAATTATAGCATATAAGATGACAACACCACACTTTTTTACTATTACAACATGGTTAGGGAGGAAAACTCCAAGGTAACTAAATGGTTAGATGATATCTCGAACGAGAAGTAGACTCTTGCATAAGACAACAGTCGACGATGGAGATATATAACAACCAATTTAACCAAGTCAATCAATTATATGTTGAAAAAAATAAGAAACCTTCCAATCTCTTCTATAATGACGACAACATACACCCGCTACAATAAATTTTTCATAGACAAAGGTAGACAAGTGGAAATGGTTGTTAGACATGTCTACTCCAAAGTTGTAGCAAAAGTATTGAAGGATGCACCATCAATGTTTGTCTTTGTTAGAAGGAGCACTAGATTTTTGGTAAAAAAATAGACAAAATCCAAGATAAGTACGACCATCAGATTAATTTGTAGTCTGCTTGAACAAATTGTAGTATGACTATTAAATTTTCAAAAACTACACCTACCATGCTCTTATGTACTTGCTAGATACATATATGCACACCATGATTTTGCTATATATATCTTATTTGTGTACACATTGAAACAAGTCTTTCATGTTGCTGCAATCTTTGTATTTCCACATTTTTGTATGTATAATAGTTTTCCATCGCAACCATATAATTTTTCAGGAACATCAAACATATTTTGACACATATATTATGACACCACACCACATACAATGTAATGTATTCCATGAATTACTACAAACCTGCTTGCCTTCCCATCATAGAAGTCAACATCGACGCGAACATTAAGTCAACATCGACACCAAACATTAAGACGATGTAATGATAATGACAATGACGATATTAAATCTAAAATTTGTATTTTATAACAATTGACAACTACCTCCTGAAAGACATATTTGAAGACCAACTTGTGACACTAGTTGTCGTAAACGAATACCTTATATATAACTATTGTACATTAAGCATTAGATTATTCATCTTTCTTTATATAAATCTCAATCATTTTTATTTACTTTTTGCAATCTTATTACTTTTTTTTCACAACCTCCATTAAATAGACATTTTCATTTCAAATTAAAGTTTAATTTTCTTAACAAAATTGTCACAAAATTACTTAACTCAAAAATAATACTTATATTAAATAGAATACAATTCAATTTAAAAATTAAAAAAAAAACATTTAATACAAATATTTTTCAAAAAAAAAATTAAAAAAGTAAATAATAAATTCTAAATTCAGGTCCAACACACAACATCTATTAAAAAAGTAAAGGGGTAAAGTAGTGACTCAATCCACAACTTCTAAAAAAATTTCTCTAAACTGAATTTCATGATTTTTTTTTCTTAATATAAATAAAAAAAACACAGGAAAATGTTTATAAATCATAAATGTAGAAGTCATGCAAAAAAATGACGTTCAATTTTAAAAAATCAAAAATTGAAAAATTGAAATCATACTATTATACATAACTTTAATAAAAAAAAATGTTACATGTATTACGACTTTATCTAAAAAATATATATTTTGAACTAAAATAATTTTTATGCGCAACTTTCCTTTTTCAAAATAGTCTTTTAAATCATAACTTATTCATTTTTCATTAAAAAAAATAAAAATTACCCATTTCTGATAAAAGTTTACTCCATATCTATAACTTAACCGTTATCCATGATGATTTCCTCATTCATAATGACACCACGTTATCTATGACATATATGCATATCCATATAGTACATGTTCAAAGACCCTGACACACAGTACATTATGTCCCATAATAAAAAAAGTAAAGCTAAAAAAAATACATAGTACATTGTGCCGTATAATAAAAAGAAAAGTAAAGCTAATAAAAAAAAAAAAAAAAAGAAAAAAAAAAAGAAAAAAGTAATAATCAAAAAAAAAAAAAAAAAAAAAAAAAAAAAAAAAAAAAAAAAAAAAAAAA
>Ga0099825_1009080_pt1 | contig 11493 bp, 5 predicted proteins | sample SiratroredBW_FD_76838 | JGI IMG/M metagenome (GOLD analysis project Ga0099825, IMG submission 76838) | Root nodule microbial communities of legume samples collected from California, USA - Siratro red BW | ecosystem: Host-associated > Plants > Roots > Nodule | place: USA: California | collected...
AACTGGAATCACAAGTAGGAGTAAATGTTCTACATCTGGAATGATAGGGAAACTACATCTACATTTGTTCAACCAACATTGAAGAGGAAGACAAGATCTTCTAAGACTGATATAGAGTCAACTATTATAGGCTCTCAAGAAAGTTCAACCAAGGGCTTTCAACAGAATATGTGAAACTGTATTAGGAGTTATTATGTTTAGTGGAGAGTTTTTTATATCCTTTGTTATTTTGTATTCAAGGCTTCACCAATTTTTGTTTTTACTTTAACAAACATTTTTGGATAAGTTATATTACTCCATCATGGAGAACACCCCTATTAATTTGAAATGTCTTCATCATAACTAATCACTTGTAGTATTTCCATTTTACTCATTCAAATGAATTGTCTAATATAATCATGGTTAAAATTGATTCCATCAAGCAGGGAAAACAAGTAGTTTCACTTAATACAATTTCATTCATCAAAACTATCTTAACACAATATTCTTGTACTAAAATGGGATAACAACATTACGTACTACATATTACAATCACTCTTTAGCAAAAATATGAAACAACACATAATTTTAAATGTTTAAGACACAACAAAAAAAAACTTGTTCATTATCCTTAACTTTCTCTCTAGCACTAATTATTGCTTCAACTTAGCATTCTTCTTAACCAATTCCTTTATCATTTGTTCACCATCACCATCAGGACAATCTTCTTCTTCTGTTCGTAGATTTGGTTCAATTTTAGCTTCCACTTCATTAACCTATTGAAAGTAGTTACAATGGGAATAAATTTACAATCAAAACGACAAACCATGACAACCAAAACAATATAAACTAAATTCAATAGCAGTATTATATTTTCTTACCCCCCCCCCTCCCCCAAATTTCTACATCTTCAAAGCATTCTTCCTTTGTTCTTTAAGGTGCTTACTTTTAGAAGCAACAATCTTTTGCCCACAACCACAAAATTTTAGTCCTAAATGTGAAGATGAAAATTGTTGGGTATCCAAGTGTGAGTCTAAGTCCCATATTGGATAGAAATGAATAAGTTGAGCAATATATAAGAAAGAAGACCCATAAACATACTACGTTAAGGTTTAGGGTTAAATGTGATGTCATTCCCTTATGTGGTTTAGCTCATTTCTCATTCTTATGAGATCTCCCCAGTTATGCTCCTTCCGATTCTCTCAACAAGTGGTATGAAGAAGAGGGATAAGTCTACAAAACTCGTTAACACCACCAAAAATAATGTTTTACATACTTTATAAGATATAATGATTTAATAAGATTACAGTTCAAGTCAAGAACGAAATACAATTCTTCATAAAAGTTCAAGGATAAAAAAAAACATATTTAATCTTTATTATATATATATTAGAATTGATTTTATCTTTTATAAAATTTTATCTTTTATTATATGGAGAAATCACATAAATAAAGAACCTGGTTACATATTATTTAAATTTATACTATTTTTATAGATTATTCTCTTGAATGTATTGATATTGGATTTGTAGATATTCAATACCAATAAAACATATTATTTAAATTAATACTATTTTTATTAATTGTTTTATTGACTATATGATATTGAATTTGAACATATTCAATTCAATAAAACTAAGTATAATTATAAAACTAATGAAATTAATAATTACTTTAACTAATTTTATATTTAGTAATTAGTTAATTTCTAATCTAGTGTAATACATGAATGGTTTCTTAACCATATGTTTGGATTAAGGCGCATAAATATGTTAAAGAAAGAAAGAAAGAGAAAATACAAAAATTAAGTAATAAAAAGAGTAATAAAAATATAATTATAATCACAAAACGACAATAAAAATTTCAATAGCTCTTTCTTCATATAGATAAAGAGATTTGTTAAGAAAGTTTTCTAAATATAATAAAATATTTATAATAAATACATAAATTATATAATAAATATTTTATTAGAATTACATATATAATTATATATTATATTTTATATATAAATATTTTTATTGTAAATTTATTAATATTTATATTTATATTATAATAAAATAAATATAACTAATTATATAATATAACATAATAATCATAATGATTATTATTATTATTAAAATAATAATAAATATAATATAATTATAAATAAATAGTAATACGAAGTTAATAAAAATAAAAGGATAACAAATGTTAATAATAAATTTAAAAAATGATAATAAAAATAAGATAATTATAAAAGTAAAATACTAAGAATTTAATGTTAAAAAATAAAAGAAATAATATACAATAATAAAAAAATAATTAAAATAATAATTATACAATTAATAAAATAATAATAAAATTATAAAATAATAATAATAATAATAATAATAATAATAATAATTTAATCATACCAATCATATAACAATCTCTTATTCAAATCTTATTATCTTTCTTTTAATCTAAACAACTCAACTTTTCACATATTTTTATCTCAAATATATTCAAATTCATGTCTTCAAATTCATTATTAGAACCAAAGAAAATATAAAAATAAAAAAACTTTGATCTTAAATTTATTCAAATTCACTTCCTAAAATTTATCATTAAAACCAAACCAAGTATAACAAAGTATATAGATAGGAAAAGTACACATCGATGGTTACTAAATTTTAAGATTAATCTTAATTATAATTTACTAATACACTTCTTCTAGAAAACTAGTGCACCTTAGCAAATCTCTTGTATAAATTATCTAATTTCTATTATCTTTTCATATATTTTCTAACTATATGTTATTAGTTCGAAATATTTTATATTAATATCTATTAGAAACCCTAAATAACTACATGAAATATTTTCTGTAAAATCACAGTAGTAACTCACAAGATTAAGAAAATTTACTTAATTTTAAACCCCCACACCAGATTGGCCTGAACCTATATCATTGACACGTGAACACTTTAGCCAACTCATTAACAGTAACATTGTATGATTGGAAAAGTTTTAAATTCTGAAAAAAATTCCATAATTAAAGATTAAATAATAATTTTCTACAGCACTTAAACTGAATTAATAAATTAATTAAAGAATTGATCAGCGATTTAGTCCAACAAAACACATATCAGTACATGTGTTTTCATATACAATAATACAGTCAAAAGTCAGGCATTATAAAGTATAGCACGTGATTAAAAAATTATAAAAAGTGAAAAGGGAATTAAAATGCTAATAAAGTTTTAAAAAATGTTGGAAAGGAAAAAAACTATAACATGCATCATATTTCAAACCTTATCGATGTTGGTGGACCATGATTTCATTCCACACTTGAGAGTGAGTCACTATTAATTGATTGAATTGGCACATGTGCCTTGGAATGCTAGGGCAAAGCTTGAAGAATGAGTCCCTTTGCTTATGTCACCGATCTCATCATCATATACCCCACCACTTTGCCACATGCTAATTATCTGCAATCACTGTCTCTTCTAAAACGGCCACACATGCACATTTCATATAGGTACGGCAGCTCCTGCTATCACCAAATCTACAACACACCACAACCAAAGGATAAATTTCATTTTCACGTTCAAAGCAAACAATTATAAATCTCTAATATGTTGAAACGTGCAAGCTAAAAACGTGTATATTATTGGCTAATCATTCATTTCAACTTTATAAAAATGTCCTTGGAATTTTGTAAGACTTTTTTGTTTATTGGACTATTTCTTACCAAATAGTTACTGAGCCAGTTGTTGATATATAATCATGTAAATCTTATATTTAACATCACAATCCAATCCTTGATGTAATGAATGTGCCTTACAAATTTTATATTGAAAAGTAATATACTTAAAATATATAAATAAGAATGGTTTTCTTTTTAGAATAAATTTTATATAAGATTGAATTAGATTCAAGATCAAAATTTTATGAAAGATTAAATATGTTTATGGTTTTTTTTTATGAGTCATAGAATTTTGATTTTGGTTCGTTTTTAACCTTTTCTCCTCATAAATTTCTTATTTCATGTTATTAAGGTTTTTTTTTCAGCATTAGAATAACGGTATTTAGATAGTGTTTTTTATATAAAAAAATAAAAAATTATCAGAAACAAAAAGAAATCTCAAGAAATCGGAATTTATGAGGGTCAAATGCACATTTAAGTCTTAAGAAATATTAACAGAAAATGTTTATATATACATTGTAATTTTACATTATTGATCCAGATTGTGATTGTGAAAAAAAGTAAGCTGTGATCAATTTAGTATCTATCTAGGGAAAATGATTAATTTTATCAGCAAAAGTTAAATATTATAGAAGGGAAAAAAATGTTAACGCATGGTAACAATGAATACTGATGAAAACCGTAACATTCATATGTTTTGACCTATTCTATCATTTTTATTTGCAGTGTGTATCATGTTATTACGGCATATGTTGGTCGGTTCAAGAACTATGGAAAACAGTATATATGCAGTTGTTCACGAGTAATTGGACCAAAATTTACACTAATACGATCTGCAAATCGATACACTTACTGCTATATGTGCATTTTTCACGCGTTTGACGAAATCCTAATGTTTCAGAAGTTGCTTATCCTAAACTTGCTTAATGTACATTCTCATGAAAGACATCTTTCTTAACTCGTACTCTCTCTTGTCCTCTTTATCAGACCAATATAATTAATTTTTCAAGATTAATAGATATAAATTAAATTAGTTTTCTTATCATCATTTTGTCTTGCTTATAAATAGGTCTTTATATATATATATTAAACTCTATTATAAAAAAATATTTTTCCTTTTATTAATATGTTGCATGTGTAAAAAGTACAGACATGTGGATGAATGTAGACAGACATAGGAAGGCATGTGGGTGAATGCACGCAGACATAATGATCGAACGTAATATTTTAAAAAAATATCATTTTTATTTTCGTTAATTTTCTTTCTTTAAAGGAAGACAAAACATACAATTTGATTTCTTAACGTAGTAAAATGTTGTTCAACATTACATGATCAAATAAGTTTAGAAGTTAGTAACCGTAGAAGAAAAACATTATCCAATGTAATTAGATGTCAATAGTTTTATCTGCATATGTATCTGAAGTGTTGAATATACAAATTCAAAATAACCATTAAACAAAAGAAAAGACAAAACAAAACATAAATAACTAGTGTTATCCTCTTTTCATCAATCAACAATATGTAAAGTGTAATGGTGAACACATGTTTCATTGTATGTAGACTTGCACTGACTTGTATCTAAGACTACAAGGAAAATTTAAATTTAAATATAATTTATTATTAAAGTAAGAATTACAAATTAAAATTGATTGTGGAGTTGTAACTAACATTTGAAAAAAATCGACATAAGTTGTATTCGACAAGACTAGTTTATAAACTAATTTTTATATAATAAACTAGTTATTCATTGATAAATTCACAACTTATAAATTTTAAGCTAGTGAACTAATTTATCAAATTAAAAATATTTAATATAACTACTTGAGAAATATAAAATGACATAAAAAATATAATTACATAAATTTATTAAATAAATAAAATTTTATATTTTATTTAAATTGTTATCAAATTTCCTAATATTTTTTAATTTTTTAAAAAATTATATATATATATATATATATATATATATATATATATTATTTAAAAAAGTCATTTTATTTAAACTAGTTTATCTAAATGATTATAAAATAAAGAAATTATTTAAATTTAGATATTTAATATGTTTTATTTGTCAATTTAAACTACTTTTACATTGAGTTTATTTTTTAAAATTTTAATTAATTTAATTTTTACATAACATGTAATATTTCAATTTGTAATGTTACTTTTTATTTTAATTTAAACTAAAAATTTTAAAGTTTTCAATAAATACTAAAAATAGTTCAATAATTAAAATAAATATTTAATATCTTTTGAATTATATTTTTATATCACAAACTAGTAAAGAAAATAATAATAATTTCGAAATAGGTAAAAATAGATTAAAATAAATTAAAAATAATAAAAATTATTAAAATATAAGAGAAAATATTGAAAAAATTTAAATAAACTATAAGTTAGAAGCTATTTATAGTCTAGCTTGTAATTTATAAACTAAATATATCTAAAATAAGTTATTCGATATATCTTACCGAAAATTTTGTGTTAGTTAAATTAATTTATAAAATAGTCAAATAAGCTAATAGTTAACTTATTTTGACCTTATCAAACATATTTATTAACTTTTTTCTTAAATCTTAAAAATAAATAAATTTTGATATTAATGCTTACTCAAACTTTCTTGGTTTCAAAGTTATGATACATAAAAAGATGAAACATATCAACTATTCATATCTTTAAACACATCATATTTTTGCTTACACAAATAATTAACAATTATTTGCATTTCCAACATTGGAGAACAATAAGTGACGACAAATACAAAAATTTGAGATAACTTGTAAGCTTTTACTTATGAATGCAAGTAAGGATCTCGAAAACACAATTTCTTTTTCTTCATGTAGTCTATTTTACAAGTATCCTTAACTTGGATTGCCTTAATTCCAACACTTTAACCGGATTGTGATGTATCATTCCATAACCACACACAATATCTACAAAGATATTGAAATAAATGCTAATTATAGTAATTTGATAGTTAGTTAACTTATTAACAAATTAAATGTACCAATAATCACAACTTATAACCTATATGTTCAGTATTTCACTAGTTATATATATATTCTCAAAGATATCCTCTTGTCTCTCTCTTTCTCTCTATATATGACATTTATTAGTTTAGAAAATAAAATTTTATTTTATTAAAATAATATTACTTAACAAAAAAAAGTATGTAAAAACAAGCATGGCCACCCTTTTATAAATAAGTTAACATTTATTATATAATTTACGGTTAAAATTGATGGAAGTATTTATCATCATAACAACATTAATTACGAATGTAATAAGTATATTATATATATTTGTTATGAGTCAAACAAATTTACTATTATATTGATTCAAACTACTATCAATGTAATATGGTTTATGACATAGTCAATTGCATCCATATATGGAAGAAGGTAACTTTCAAAAGGAAGGATTATAATACACATTAGAAGAATCTAGCATTTATCATCATCATTAACCGACTAATATATGTTTATCTAAGACAAAGTCATTGAAAGGAAGTGTTTTCTTTTAACAACCAAAAATAAATAAATATGTAAATGTGAAGTACTTAAGGGTACCTCAATCCGTATGCAACATTTTAGAAAGGATATTGACCCTATACCTTAAAAAAAAACACAACAACTCACATAAGGGTTACACCAACGTGTAGAAGTACAAATAAACATCCACCTAATAACGAGTCTATAAATCTATGATCTCCCCATCTCATATATAATCTAAACATATCATATGCAAGCTTATCATAATTCGCAGTGGGAGATCCCATTCAATGTACCTATAAAATTATGTGAGCCACAAAACTCCTTAACAGAGACTTGCAAACTTATAATGCATTGTTCATTATTTTCCATTGTCTACAACAAGCCTTCATGTTGGGGTTTTATGTTTCTTGTAATTGTAATTATAATTGTGTATGGGCAAGGATAAAGTAAGGTTGTTTTATACATGTTTTGGACAAGCTTAGCAGTCTTATGACCTAATTCTTGTTTATGTATAAGGGTTGAAGCACTCCTTTTGTGTTTTTATTTAATATTTTTTTGCTAATAAAAAAATGATGTAATATAGTACATACTACATCGTTTTGAGTGGTAATCGATATAATAAATACTCATATAATCTCTTTTAACCTATTTAGGAAGTCTCGTGTAACTTGCCATTATTTTTTTTCACTCCCTCTTTTCTCTTTGATACACAACGTCGTCACTCTCTCATGTCCTTGTTTTATGACTTTTCACATTTTTACATTCATTCCTTCTTCACACATTGTTGCCACTCTTCTCCTTTTCTTCCACTCACAATGCCTCCTCTTCCACTCGTGTCTCTTGTTTCTGCTGTCACCACTTCACCTTTTATTCATCCATCACAAGGTTAGAATACTCACTCCTTAACTAGTTTTATTCATAGGGCTCCCACTCCAATCGTAATTCTCTCTTAATCTCTTATATGTGCACTTACCTTTATTTCATAGCTACTTGAATTTCACTCAATTTGTATTTTTCTACTTTTTTCCTTTTTAATTATATTTTAGGTTTTCAAATTTTAAAATCTTTCAACGTGTTTTACTTATATATTTTGGGAGTTTGGTTATTGTTAACATGCTTTTAAAGTTGGGGAGTTTGATTATTGCTTTCATTATCATGTCTAAAAGGTTTGATTATTGTTATCATTTTTACAAATCTCTATATAGGTGCTGGAAGAAGATAATCGCTGAGAGATCATTTCTATCTAATGAGCAGCTTCAATTCTTCTAATATCCTTTTTTGTGCCTATTGATCTTGAATATGGTCGTTGCATTAAATGTAGCTTTAAATTCTCTACTTCTTTTAACAACATTATGGATGACTGGCTTACAACATTATGGATGACTGACTTTACGCACCTTTCTCCGTAGCAGAACCTTTTGTACCATCTCATGGTAAAAGTGAAAATCTTAGAAGGAAGATAGTTGAGTCAGAGTTAAAGATAACTTATGTTAGAAAATTGATGAAGAAAACAACTTTAGCTTGAAATCCAAGAGATATTAATATTAACTTGTACTTTTTTTAAAGTATCTCTTTGGTAAGATAGAAGCAACAAACATTTTTTTTATAACACAAAATAAACAAACATATGTATTTAAGTAGGGCGATGTTATCTTAATTTATGTGCGTATCGTCTAATTATATGCTTGTATCATACGAATTTTTGTGTGTTTTATTAGACATAAGAAAATATTGCATAGTGTTTCATATATTATATGCAACACTCATTTTGTTTGATTTGTTGCTGAACATTAATAGTCATATAGACGATGCTTCATCGTGTTTGAACCTGGGTATTTGTAGGACTTAATCAAAATCATAGAGTGTTGAATTTGTACTCTATAGGTTATAAAAGTACAAAAAATGTCTTTATAATTTATTATGGGATATTCTTGAAAATCTCTTGTCAAAGATTTAATAGATTAAATGTTATTTAAAAAATAACATAATCATTAGAGATATTAATAGAAGGTAAAAAAGTAAAATTTATTAAAAGAAAAATGTCTTGTGAAATTTGATTACTATAATATTGATAAACAATATAATGTTATGTCTTTCTTTTAAGTGTTAAATAATATTGTTTTGACAACATTTGTTATTAGTGATGCATTAAAATCAAGAAGGTAAAATTTAAGTTGATAATAAGTTCGATTCTTCAAGAATGATATTCATTCAAGATTTATCAAAACTATATGTCCAAATCATTGAAAACAAATGGTATCTCTAAAAAGAAGAGATATGAAGTTAAAGAAAGGATATATAATAAATCAAGTGTATCAAGAGAAAGAAAAGCAAATGCTTCCACAAGAAAAATAATAAATTCCTTATTTCAGTAAGTTTATTAAAATATCAATAGAAAAATTATTGTTTGAAAACTAAAAATAGGAGTCATGTATTTGAAGAAGTTATATATTTAATGAAGAAGTTATTTAGATTGAAACAGAATTATTTAGATTGAAGTAGAAGTTACACATAACGTAAAAGTTACTTTAGTATAACACATATCTTTGTACAAGTGAACATTCATAAGAATAGTGTAAATTTCATCTAGAATGAAAATAATTATAAAAAAATATGACTAGAAATTTGATATAAAGTTTGTAGGGATGACAAAAGTAGTGTACTAAAGAAGATAAAAAATGACAATGAAAGAAGTGTAATCTTATATTTTTCCTTTTTTTTAACTTAATGATGAATCTACTTCACCGTATATATATATATATATATATTGTGTATATTTTGCATAATTTAGGTATTTTCTATACTTAGTGTTCTTAAACTTGCAACCATTATTCACATGACTTGCTTTATACTAATTTCATTTACTTTTGGAAAAGATGCATTTAATTTCAATAATATTTACGTTTAACGTGAATATTTTTTAGTTTTATCAAATTAGTTTTATATGTTCTTTTATCTCTAAAAAGAATATGTTTAAAACTTTCTTTGTGTTTATTTAAAGAAATCAAGTTTCTATTATAAGTCCAATGTCAAAATCTTTTCTATTTCAGAATATATTTGTTTGATTGAAGTTGTTTGCTTTTTTATAAGTTTAAGTTATTTTATATAACATAATATTTTATTTTATTTAAATTTCAAATTAAATTAAGGTTATTTAGTAAGTAAAACAAGATTTTCTAATTAACTTTCCTTTTTATTAAATCAAATCCTAAATGGATATTTTTATAGAAAACAGGTCGTTGCAATAATTAATATGGTTTTGACTAGAGTTAGGTCCTTTGATAAAACTATGCCTAACCCGCAATCTCTACCAGTGAGTTTAATTTTTTTTTTTTTTGATAAATTTTTAATATAAGTTTTTATGTTTGGGTCGTACAACTTATCGATTAAATGACTTTTACTTAACCTATATCACCAAGTTAATTTAATTAAAAAATTAATCTTCTTTTATTCCATTGATTATGTATTCTTTAATAGATTGACTAAATTATTAAGATGAAAATTGATACTATAAGATGCAAATTATTACAATAAAATATTTTAATATAATATATATATATATATATATATATATATATATATATATTATTAAAATCCATACTAAATATAATGTCATATCGTCACATTAAATTTATTAAAAAAAACAAGATTATAGGTATTATATCAATTTTATGAAAAGAAAGAAAGAGAGCTAGTAAAGAGAAAAGAAAATAAAAATAAAAGGTATCAACTGATAGGAATAAAAGAAAAACAATCTCTCTTACGCATTGTTTTGCTTCTGAAGACAGATTCATGCTGAAAGTTTACAGTGAAAGTTAATATTTTAATGAATAAAATATTATTTAAAAATGGAATTCGAAAACATATCCTATTATTTCTTCGTAAGACAACAAAAATTTGGGAGGGGAACGAATTTTGATTTATTTTTTATTATTTAATTTATTAATATTAATATTTATATATTATAATAAAATAAATATAATTAATTATATAATATATTATAATAGTAATTATTATTATTATTATAAATAATAATAAAATTATAAAATAATAATAAAAAAATATAAATTATAATAATAAAAATAAATTTATAAAATAATATTATTAGTAATAATAATTTAATTTTTATTTTAAAATGATTAATAATTTTATAATTAAAATAATAATAATTCATTAATCACACTTAAAAAATTAATAATATTTAATTTTAAATATAATTTTATCTACTAAAAAATATTTTATCAATTACATACATCACATCATTTACAAATTTTTATAAATTTTTCACTCAAATCTCACTATCTTTCCCTTAATCCAAACAATTCAACTTTACTCATGCTTTTATCTCAAATCAA
>Ga0099825_1009081_pt1 | contig 11493 bp, 4 predicted proteins | sample SiratroredBW_FD_76838 | JGI IMG/M metagenome (GOLD analysis project Ga0099825, IMG submission 76838) | Root nodule microbial communities of legume samples collected from California, USA - Siratro red BW | ecosystem: Host-associated > Plants > Roots > Nodule | place: USA: California | collected...
ATACATACACACATATATAGAAAGATAATTAGCAGGGTCATACTATTAATTCAAAAATCACTGGTAAATAATTTCTGATCCTGAAATAATGCATCACTTTAAATGTGGGCCATATATTTTAATTAAATCATATTAAGACTACTTGATTATCACAGAGCAATCTACTCTTTACCTATCACTTCCCTTTTATTGACGTACTTCTTTTTAAAACCAAGGAAGGTAAATAAAGAAAAAGGGAAGGATGCCCAGAAATATTGAAACGTATTTATCTATCTCGTGACTTCCCGCTGATGACCGTGAGAATAAAGGACAATAAAACTAGAAAAGCTTAATGAACACCAAATATAACGATTGTATGTATACCCACCCACAAGCAAATAACAAAACAAAATCAAACATTCAGCATTGAAAAAAACACATGCGGAGTAGGAGAAAAAACATATAAGTCCACACAAACTTTAGAAGGATAGCGTGCAGATTTTCACGATGATTTTCTATATAAGGCGTAGTACCTTTGGGAAGAAAGGTCCATGACGAAATCTTGTCCTCAATACCAGCAATAATAGGATCCTACAGACATTATAAAAATCAAACAAAAAGCTCAACAAAATAAACAATGAACATTGAAAAAACTTTTCTTCTTTACATCAAACAAACAGCGGGCGAGGAAAATACCTTGTTCTTGGAAATGAACATGCCAGAGCTTGTTCGAACATCACTCAACTGGCTCTCTCCAGAGAGATTGTCCGCTACGGCAGATCTCTTGAGCTCTGATTTGGCCTAAACCGACAACCGCAAATAGCTTAACAGAATAATTGAAGCATAATGAGAGTTATAGTTTTTACTTAGATTATTAGATATGAATACTCACTATAGAGATCACGTGGTCGCACTCCAAATCCGTGAGGAAACCTTCATACACGAAAGCTCTGCACACATGGATTCGAATTTCATGAAGTTAAAACATGAATCGACGCAGCAGACAGCGGAAAGAGTGCAACAGAGAGCTTACCTTGGCTTCCAGGAAATCTGTTTGACCTTGGAAGGGTTGATGATGGAGCTAGCGGAGCCTGCGTAGGAGCTCCACACTTCATCGCATTTCGAGATCAGAAGAAGGAATACCAAAAACCAAACCCTACTCATCTCCGATTCCGATCACCACTGGAATTTTCCCGGAAAATTATTTCTCTCTCCTCTTTCTTTCTCTTTCTATTTTCCATTCCGAGCGGGAGGGTGGTTTTGTTTTGTTACTCTTGTGTGGGACCCGCTTCCTTAACTCTTTTTTATTTTATTTATCATTTACAAATTAATTCTGGCATTATTACTTTTAATAAAAACTATATTTTAAAATATTTGTAAGTTATTGACTTGTTAAAAAGATTGATCCCAGATCTAACCCACCCTGCCCTGCTATTAACTATTAAAAAATGAGTTAGGTTAGTCTTTTGCAAATGACTTGAAAATAATAACACACGTTAATCTAAGTTGAAAATAACATGATGCTGACTATGGAAAACCTTATCCTTTTTGTTGAACCTTTGGTATTACAAATTTTTATAATCAAAACTTTCTCTCCTAATTTTGACCAAAACTTACCATCAAGCCCTTCTTCTGATACATTTTGTTTTGGCTTTTGGTCATCTGAAAGCAATTTATTTTACCTAATATTGCTTTTAATTAAGCTATATTTTGAATTACATCATAAGATAGTTGTTTTCTTCATATCCGCTCCCAATTGCAAAATTATTAAAAGGAAAATTAAATTACTTCATTCTTTAAAAAATTAGCCCTACTGTATATTAGGTTTAAATAATTCTATTTACGTTGAAAATTAAACATCAGACTTAGTTATCAAATAAATTAAATTAATACTTCGTTGAAATTTCATCGACTTAAAAAAAATCATTACTTAAATCATCATTTAACTAAAATATTTTAAATATTAATATATTAACGTAGGAAAAAAATTAACTTAATATTAAATAAGATTTTGATGACGTTCCATTTAAATCAAACTAAACATGTTAAAAATCCTAGCCTACATAATCATTTGTTATTTAATTTATATATAATCATAGTGGTTTAAAGTAATCTACTTTACCTCGTTTTTAAATTGACATATCAAGATGATATTTTCACAAACCCTTAATACACTATTTCATGGAAAAATCAAACTTTCCAATGAGATATAAAAAAAAAAGTTATATTATATTGCATTTTCACAAGCCCTTAATACAGGATTTCAATGTAAAACCACACTGATCAATAATTAGTAGTGTGTCCGGATTAACAATTTTAAAAATAATAATTAATTTTGATAAGGAATTTAAAACAGTTTATAATAAAATATATTGTTTTGATTAGGATTTTAAAAACTAAATTTTATAATTTTATGAAAGTAATTAAATAATCTCTGCAACTCAATTTTTTATATTTTTAAATTTATGTGCCTTACTTTTATATTATCTCTTTAATTTCTGTTTGAATATTGTCATTTTGATTAAGATTAAAAAAATAGGTTAATTATCTTTTTCATTGGTATTCATAGAAGTTATTTTTACTTAAATTATTAGAATTATTTTTTTAATATTGGAAGTTATTTTTAATAATAATTCTAATTTTCTCGATTAATATTGGAAGTTATTTTTTTGACGGATATAAAATATTTTTTTATTAGATAATTGTTTTTTTAGGTCTTTGATGATAATTTTTTGTCAAACACACCAATACTTTTAATCAGTCAAAGAAATTTTTTCTATTATTAATTGGAAAAATATCAATGAAGGTAATTACAATTTTTTTAATGTCAATTGAAAAAATTTTATCAAAATATCAATAGAAACACCAATAAAAAAAAAATCAACTAGATCAATATTAACTTAAATAATTATAATCAATATCAACCTAAATATCAACTAAAAATAACATCAATATATATCAACTAAAGTAACACCTTTGACATACATTAATATTTAGTATTTTTTAATTATTAAATAATTATTTTATATTAAAATAGTTTTTTACAAACAGTAGTAATTAAAATATTTTATTCAAATAAAAAAAATTCAATAAATTTAAATGATCTTATCTAAACAAAATATCTAAAAAATAAAACAATTTAAAATAACATTAATATAATTTAATATATTTAAATATTTACAAAATGTGAAATTTTCTATTCCAAGGTAAGGATAGGTTTTTTTAAAGAAAAAATGTTAAGTGTCTCAGGTACAAAAATGAGTAAAAAAAGCTCATTTCTCTTATTCGGTAAAATAATGACAAAAAAATATGTTATTTCTCATTAGATCTCATAATTTTATTTTCGACTTGGGTATAAGAACAAAAAAAAAAGTGAAAATACAAAACAAAAAAAAACTGATATATTTCAAAATATGTTGACTTGAAAGTGATATTACTATATTAATTTAAGTAATTCATATATTTTTAGAAAAATATACTATTTTATAATAAAAAGTATTTTATGATTATATATTAACATATAAAGGACTAAATTGATATCTTAATTTGGAGTTAATTTAAAAATAAAACTATTTTGTTCATAAAAAATCAACTAATAAATATACGAATAACTCTTCAACTTTATAATTACTTAACTTTAATATATTTACACTTTTGAAGATAACAACTCAGTAACTTTTGTATCATTCAGTACATTTTTCACATCAGAAGGGACCAAAAAGAATAGTTGCTGTGAAATGATTTCATGAAAGCTAATGAGAAATTTAGAAATTTGGAAAGACAGAATGTCATTGGTGAAGTGATATATACTGGTTTTCATTTTGAAAAAATTATTGTATTCGACAATAATTAATGTGATATTCTGATATACAGAGAAGAAAGGAGATGCTACAAAGAGAGGATAGTATCCGATATTACAAACTCGGAATAAAACTTCCCCTAAGCACAATATCAATGGACATTGCGATTAATCAATCCTTCAAATATATTGTACAGATCATTGTTTTCAGGCCCAAAAATTTCATCAGCTTTCCGTAGCGTCTCCTATAATTTTACACACAGATATGTATCAATAATCCGAAAGTTGAGAAAGGAGACAAGACAGGAGGCATACCTCTTTTGTTTGTTTATGGGAATTTAGTTCTTTAACATTTGCCAAGAATGCACCAAATTGCTCGTAAGACAAACGGTTCCTGACAATAACAAATAGCAGATAAAATACAAGACATAACTGTTTTATCTCAAAAAGGTGACATGTTTCCATAATTTTTAATGCATCAAAGACCTCTCACCTGACTTGGCGAAAGAACTCTTTTCCATCCACCCGTGTTCGTCCTATAACACCCAGTAAGAAAAAAATAAAACGAGTGAAAAAGCTATGATCATTCAATTAACAAAATATGAAGCATCTACTTCTTTGTAAGCAATGTATGCTAGGTCCAAGAAAATCTACACTGCGACCTAATGAAAACATTCTTCAATACAATGTATCTGCATGAGTGCTACAGTACTTACCGGTTTGTGATCCTGTTCCTGCATCAGAGGTTGATATTGGACCTTGAGTTAAGGACATGGAGGAAAACACCGAAGACCTATCATCATACATGCCTCTTGTGGTTGAAAAGGAAACTGAATGTCGCCTTGGAGATACAGGTTTAGATGTTCTCGTAGGTGATACTGATGAAGACAGATTAGGAGGGGAACCAGGGGGAGTAAGCCAAGGGGTGGAACCTTGAGATGCTAAGAGGAGGTTCTGTGGTACTCTAGGTCTTGGGGCTGCAATAGTGGAATAGAAAAGAATACAAGGAAGGTAAGGGTACACACGCAAAACAGACACCATATATTATGGCCTTCGACTCTTTGTTAATGCAAAATTGGACGCATGCCTGTCCATTCCTTCATAAATGATAGTACTTACCATCAGATTCAGGTTCTTCGGCCAAAGAATTTCCTGTTGAAGAAGATATAGACGGTGTCGATGAAGCGTCATTATCTGCAATAAAATGAGAATTTCTCAAAACTGATGCAGCTGAAGGACCTTAAGTTAACTATGAGGATCTCTTAAAAAAGTAGGAGAGGGAGAGCTCAAAGGTTTACTTCCATTGATCTCCTTATGACTCTATTGGTCTCTCTCTCCCTTCTCCCACATAGAAGCTAAATTGTTTTTATTAGTGTTCTCTCCGACAAATTTAAGATGTTCATTGAAGTCAAGTTGATTAAAATCGTCACATTGGTTTACTTACAATCTTAGCATTGGATTGCCAGCAAACGTCAAGGATAGAATCAGACTAACGACACAATCAGCTATTTTTATTCTTGACCGTATCTTTTTATTAAGCAGCTATTTTTATTCTTGACCGTATCTTTTTATTAAGCAGCGCAACAAATTAATTGTCAAAACAGAAAAAAGACAAACAACTGCTATGCAAGATTTGTGATTATGTGATTAGGAAAAGGTGGATTGCTGTACAGGGAAACTTGTACCATTTTCTCTCAAGACATGTAAATGGAGAGGATCCAAATCCTAACAGTTTTTGGATAACCATTACCATTATTAAGAGATTAAACCACAGGAAGCACTATATGTGCCAGTATACACATTGAAGTGATAAGATATTGACTTCATATTCAAAGGATAAAAATGTATATGCCTTAAACGATGTCTTAGGCCAGCAGTTTTCTGAAGTGCACGGCAATTTCTGTATATTGGTCCTTACGAATAGGAAATTAAGAATTTGAAGTTGCTAGATTGCCAATAAGTCTATACTACCACCTAGAAGTAAGACTCGACCCACCAAAACTCGTTACATGAATAAAATAAATTAAGGTTTAACTCCTTGTTTGATGTCTATACTCACAATTTTTTTATGTTTTATTTTGCATTAGGAAACTACATCTTTTAGTCCTTACAATTACAAATACATCTTTTAATCTCGTCCGACCAGCATTGTAAGGACTAAAACAAGTTAAGAACAAGTTAAAAAGCACACAAACCAAATGAGTAATCGAACAAATGTCCTAAATGAAAATGTAATTTACATAGGGCACCAAGAATGAACAAAAATGGAAATTTATACAGGTGGATAGCATACGCGTTGAAAATACCTCCAAACTGTGACGTGGAAGTCAAATTTGATTGGTTCTGTATTTTAGCAACAATGTCTGGAGCTCCTCCCTGTCCCAAACACCAGTAAACGCCAAGTGTTCCTTAAGGTAAGTATCATCATAAACAATTCATACGTTTCAATTATAAAGAGTACAATTGAGTAAGATACAATGAATGCATTGAATAGTGGAAATTAGTCCATGACAAAGAACACCAAACTATGCTCATCAAATTGAAACTAAAAAATTAACCAACACAGAACTTACAGAATTATCATCCTCTTCCTGAAGTGATTGCATAAGCGTCTTTCTGAAAACCTCCAACTGCATACACATATATCTCCAAAAGTCACCCACCATCCACACATTAAGACAATAATTCAAAAAGCAATTCAATTTATTACAATTCCGGCCAGCGAAAAATAGGTTATAATCGATGCACCTTGGAGACATCTCGATTGAGCTTTTTGACAGTGTTGGAAAGCGAAGCATTCTCCTTCAGCAAGCTCTCCTGTAACCTCAACCATCAACACAATTTAATAAGCGTGTGTGCGTGCGTCCGTGAACGAGAGAGAGAGAGAGATGGTTGGAACCTTTTCTTGTTCGGCGAGGAGGAGTTTGTCGGCGGTTTCGGAGAGGGAGGCATCGAGGGAATCGAGTTGAGATTGAAGGTCGGCGATGAGGTTGTCTTTGTCGGCGATCTGAGTGCGAAGTGTGGAGAGCTCTGATTCGAGGGCGTTGACACGTGTCGATAGAGCAATGGAAGTGATTTTGCGAGCCACGTCGAGCTGGTGGAAGGGATCGGACGGTAGCACTTGCAGCATCTCCTCGGGAAGGTCGAAGTTCGCACTTCCACCCGATTCCGCCGCCATAGCGCGTGTTGTTACCTTACCTTTCCTTACCCCTTCTTTCTGATTTTAATATTAATATTACCATTTATGTTTTTGTTTTTGTTTATTTTATGTTTGGTGTGTCTGCTATGGTATGGTGCGTGGCAGGACAACGCAGACGAGGCATGGGTGGAGTCTTCTAAATAATTTTTATTTTATTTATTTAATAATTAATAATGAATTTGGTTGCTAAAATATGTGGTTTTACGAGGTTGGAGGTTGCAAGATGGATAGGATTGGGACAAGAGACAAAAGAGACACGAGATGCCCATAATGGGGTTATAGGACTTAAAAAGGTATTTAAATTTTTATTTTATCTTAAAAAGTTTTCGTTATTTTAAATTTGTATTTTAAATAATACCATTGATTATTTTTAATTGTGTCCTTGTTAGAAAACTGAAAATAATAGTAGTATATGTCATGTTAAAATAATAAATAAAACTATAGATGATATATTTGAATTTTCTTAATCATAAACAATGAGATTAATTATTTTCTTACTATATATCCTACATGTTTAAAAGTATTGTTAACATATGCACTACAATAATAAATGACATTTGGATACATATTTTTCCAGCTAGAAGCCATTTTGTGAAGACAAAAATGTCTTTATCCAAATTTTTAGAATTTCAATTATGTCCTATACATTTTGTTTTCTAATTGGAATATATGCTATATACTATTAACAAATTTCGTGGTTCAATTATTTTTTACCGATATGTATTATCATTTTATCGAATTTCATTATATAAAATCAACAAGTTCCTAGTTAGTGTCATTTTTTTTTTTTTAGGTTAAACATGTTTTAAATTCATTAAAAATATCAAATTTCGAAACAACTCTTTAGTATTTTAGTTTGAAAATTTTATTCGCATTATTGTTGCTGTTGTAATTAATTTAAGTAAAAGTTTGATATCCAGTTTTGTAAATTCAATTACTCTATTATAGAGTATATTATAAATAATATTTAGTTTTTTAGAAATAACATTAAAGAAAAAGTAAAAATTAACAAGAGACGTTTAAAGTGAATAATTTAAATGCATTAAAGAAAAAGTAAAAGTTAAGGAGAGACAGTTAATGCGAATGAGAATAATTTGGATCGAAAGCACTTAACCCTTATTGCACAATTATTGCCAACTACATTGAAAAAGAGATAGTAAGCCTACGGTAATTAAAAAATTTCCTACATTTCAGTTTTTAATAGTTACGTTTGGGTTTCGTGAGGTGGGATAATGACGAAATTGTAGCGATAAAAACACATAATGTATTATTCATAAAAAATAATAACTTTTATTATTGTTGTTTTCGTCAGTACTTAATTTTTAATTGAAATAGCATAATTTTGAAAATTAAGAACTTTCTTAGTTTAGGATTTGTTTTATTTTTTTAGTTATAAAATTTAAAACATATTTTTTTAAATTCTCTGCTGTGAACAAATTACTCGAAAGTTAGTGAAAATAATGATTATTTTGCTTAGAAAATGGAAAGTGAAAAAATGTTATTTTAGATTTTACACAGAAAATAAAAAAATAAATAATACTCTTACAATCATAAATGAGAATAAACCAAAAGATAGTTTTTTTCTTTAAAAAAAAACGAAGAATTTCAGTTTTTTATTTTATTTTATTTTGAAGAATAAGACCCCAATAAGTATATATGCTACTTAATTTGATAACCAGTTAAATTTCAATTATGCATATGGCCATAATTTATTTGCTTCGATGACAAATTCTTATATTTCCAACTAGATTGACAATAATGTCAGTTTACCCAATTCAAATGATTGGTTTAGACGAATGCTACGAAGGTCATAATGTGAGTCTGACCAGTATTTTGATAGTTGAAAAACATAGTAGTATTTTTAATCTGTTTATTGATTAAAGTATTATTTAAAATATTGAAAAATACATTATTATTTTCACCAGTTCCTTTACTTAAAAAAATAATTAAGATAATATTTACTTATTAATAATAAATATATTTAATTTAAATTAAAAAACAGTTTCTTATATTGGGTCAACGGGTTAACCGAGTGTGAAGTTAAAGTTAGATATAAAACAAAAACGTCAAAAAAGGCAACTAAGAGCCATACTATCGTCTCTTCTTCTTTTTCTCAGTCCTCTTTACCAGATTATAGACGTAAGTAACTTCCATGATTCTTCTCCAACTACACGCTCATTCTTTATTTCAGTAACATTTTTAAATCGTGTTTTTTGTTGTTGTTTGTGGGGATGTTTCCACTACTCCTCAGGGTGTCTATGAATTTTTTTAGAAAGAAAAAGGAGAGACTCCAGACAAAAGCATACTGGATTTGTTCCCACTCTTTCCTTTTTCTTTTTATTCACTTTTCTAGTGTCAAATTATTGAAGGGAATCACTCCAGGGATGCTACACGGAATTAGGTATACTCATACATCTTATAATAAACACGCAATTTATAGCATTTTTTGTGCGTAAAAAAGATTACAGATTTATCTATAGTAGTAATAGCAATGATTGATTTGATTATGTATTTGCTTTGACTCCACCTCGTTTGAATATGTTTAATTTAATGAAATGTTTGTCAAATTAATTAGCTGAAATAGTCAATAGTGAATATGGGTTTGTGTTAAATAGAAAATGCAGAATAGTACCTCAGATATGACTAATTCATATTGTTCTCATAGAAACGCTGACGACAATTAATCTTTTCTTAATAAAAAGTCATCAAGATAAGTAGAAGCTGGGCCAAATGTCCGCCAGATAAAAAAGTTACTTTTACTTTTTTGTTATTGGAACAGCGTTCTATAATGCCACGATTCATCTCACATTTAGTGAAATATATAAATACGATTTTTGACACGATTTTAGATTTATTAGCTCGTTTAATAGCACAGAAAAGTAAGGGTAAATGTCCCTTTAAAGGTTACATTGCATGGTTCTCATCCCTTGAAAAGTAAGATTTAGCTTTGATTTTGTTGATTAGCAAAGGTGATTTAATGAATAAAAGGTGTGGTAGAGTATGTCTTAAAGTTGGAGAAGAAACGGGTGTGTGTGGGTTTGTGAGCACGAAGCAGGCAACTTCCATATAGCAAAGGTTGAAGGTAGGGTAGTTGGGAAGAACAATGGCATGTGTGGACTTAATAATTTGGGTATATTATTGTTAGGGTTACATCATTTGATTTGATGTGATTATATTTGGGAGATTATAGGGTGTGGGGAATAATTAATTAGGTTAATGGAGCATTTTGGGTGAGACAGGGGACCATGCAAGTTGCTGACCTAGTCTGGGTCAGCAAAGAACAGCTGTGGGTAATTGGTGACGCGTCATATTGGTTTATTGAAGGTCGGTGGGAAGCTAACCCTCTCAGACCCCACCCTTGTCTCCTTCCACATATGCTATATATCAACCCCTCCACCAACCCATTTTATAAAACTACCTCTTCTCTCCCTTTCTCTCACACACACTTCACCCGTGTTTCTTTCTCTCTCTCTCTTTCTCTCTATCTTAACACACAGACCAACCTTCTTTATTTCCCTTTTATTTTTATTTTTTTTTCATTTTTTGCCATGGCAACGGAAATTTTGCTGCCTCAGGACTGTCTGGTGGAACGAATCAGGGCTCCGCCGACGAACTTTTCCCACCGGAGGAGTTCCACTAATCACTGTAATTATTATTACTACAACAACCATGTCGCTGCTTCCAGGTCCTGCCGGAAGCCGTTTACCCGACCCGACCAGAGGAAACGGCCTGCTGCTCCCGCCTCTGGCCTCCAGTCCGCCGCGGTAAGGAGATCTGGCGGTGATGATTCGCGGGTGGCCAGGAGCCACGGCTTGGAGAAGGTTACGATTCTCCGCAGGGGCCAGTCGCTTGATTCGGCCGTCAAGAGCGACATGTACGCCGGGTCGGCGTTCGCGATGTCTCCGTCGCCGAACGCGCTTCCTCTTCCGTCGTTTCCGACGAAGAAGAATTCCTCGGCGGCGTTTGATGACTCCGCCACGCGAGATCTGAGGCGTCTTCTCCGCCTCGAATGAAAATTAGTCGGGTTGCAGTTCCGGGTTTTCGAATCGGGTTCGAGCGACAAAATATCCATATTCCTCTCTCTATCTCTCACTCATCTTTTCATTACCTAGAATCTTCTCTCCGTTACCGTTACCGTTAGCATCTCCCGTTGTAAGTTCTGCCCCGTCTGTGATTTTTTTAAACGGAAGGGTGGATCTGAAGGTGGAGGTGAAATGGTTAAAAAGTTTGGAGTAGTTGAACTAGTCCTGAAGCTGTGATTGAAGTTGTAACATATGTTGGGGTTGTTTATTAGAACATTAAAATAAAGTTTAGGGTTGTAACATGTAAACCTGTAACACTAATACCAGTTTAAAAGGGAATTAAAAACTATGAAGTAGCGTAAGAAGGAAGGGGGAAGAAGGTAGTTGTGTGAAATCTAGCTAAAGTGTTGGGATTTGGTTTATGTTGGTTTTCTCTATGATAAGTGTGAAGTGATTAAGTGAATAGTTTATAGTATTTTACAGTGGCTAGTTAC
>Ga0099825_1009084_pt1 | contig 11489 bp, 10 predicted proteins | sample SiratroredBW_FD_76838 | JGI IMG/M metagenome (GOLD analysis project Ga0099825, IMG submission 76838) | Root nodule microbial communities of legume samples collected from California, USA - Siratro red BW | ecosystem: Host-associated > Plants > Roots > Nodule | place: USA: California | collected...
AAATATAAAAAAAAAAGAAAAAAAAAAAAAAAAAAAAAAAAAAAAAGAAAATCAAAGGGGGCTTATAAATATAAAACCCCAACCCCCATTTGAACACCCCCCATAATAAAATAGCCCCCCCCCCCCCCCCACCGTACGTACACACTTAAGTACCCTAATTGCCTGTACAATACCAAATTTGCCCCTAGAGACAGTAACCAGACTGACGTAATGTGAAATGAGTCTAAAGAATGTGCAAAATGTCTTTCCCAAAGAAACAAATGTAATCAACCATTTAACAAAGTATCATAAACATACTTTCTGTCACCGGTGACACTTGGGCCAGCCCAGACCCCAGAGAGGGAAGCAATAACCCGTTCTGTTCTCGTTATCGCGTCTTGAACATTTTCTGATATGATTCTTAAGTGAGGTAGAACTTTACCAAACAAAAGCTCATCTAGAGCAAGCTTTTCTAACACTGACATTGAAAATACGTCCTTCCACGAGCAAATGTTTCTCAACAATCGAACAGATACACCAAACCTATACGCTGCAACTCGTGCAGCATCTGGAACAGCAACTAGTACCAGTGGGCTCCATGTGGGGACCTACAAAGTAAACAAGATGATACATTTATCCAAAAATGCTTAAGAATTCCAACTACCTACAATAAATCCAAATATAGCCAGCAATGCAGATCAACATAAAATGCACAGAGCAGATACCTATATGTACAGAGGTTTCTAACTTTCTAAAGATAAAATAAAATGCATGAACATGTACTTCTAACTAGTAATTTGGTAAGTGTAAATGCTGATTTTGGGAGCATACCGTAAGATTAGCTACAGCATCAGTCAGGCGTGTTCGAATGGAAACTAGCAAATCAGTAAGAGCTTCACTTTCATGAGATACATGTTGCACAATCAATTTTGTTGCAGCAATAGCATTCATTGTTTCCCGTTGACTAAGCATGTCCCAACAATGGGAAATTTCATAGTGCAGAATAGGAAGTGCAACCTTTTCCACCAAGTTTGGAACAAGTTCAAAGTCAGCATCTCCATCATCATGAACAAAATCTTTTCCATCTTCAGGCAAACCATAAGTGCACAATAATTCATACCTGAATATTGAAAAGGAGAAAGGATTCAATACATATTATAAATTGATGAAACATGAAAAGGTAAAAGATACTCCTGTAACATGCATATATATTATATATCAAGGTTATCGAAAATTGAGATCCGAATGATCAGTTGTTAAGTTATTTTTTGAATCGTTGTATCAAAGCATAAGATTTAGGTTCCACGAAAAGTTACTTCAAATATATCATATAGCTGATATATAGTGCTCGATGTAAACAATATAAACTACAAATAGATAAAACAAGACAAAACAATTAGTTATATAAGTTTGTGAGGTCTATTTTTCAAAAGAATAGAAACAAGATTATTAAATAGCTTAATAGAGTACATGTATTGAATGAGTGAGTGACAAAAAAGGTGGAATAATCAAATAGGAAGTTCACAAATGTTCTTTCAAATTCCTTTTCATTTTAAAATTTAAGCTCACGTGGATTTTTATTGTTTTCATAAGAATTGATGAAAAAAGTGACAAACATGAATCATTGAATCATATCGGTGATTAAAAAGTAGATACGAATTAGTATATAGCCAAAATGTATCAAATCATGAATCATAAGATTTTGATAACTATTATCTATACTAATCAAGCTACGGAATGCAATTAATTGGTTTATAAAAACAAGCCCGTGACCCCCAATAATGCCTCTCAAAAGTTTCAAGAAAGAATAGTAACATGGGGGGAATAGCTCAATACCATTTCATCTCTTGAAAATCTATACCCTTGTGAAGTGGGTCCCACCTCAGAAGTTCCAATCTCACATATGGAGAGAAGACCAGTGGAAGACTCAATGACATATAAGCATCTTTATAGCTTGATGAATACTCTCTTTTCCATTCTTCCATTCTTTTTTTGACCAAAGATAATTGACCATATTCCTCAGAAGCATCACCAAAAATCTCATCAGCAGCCTGCAGCACCAAATCACGTTGTGACTCATATGCTTGGCTCTCACTATCACTCTCATCAGTACTTGATTCACCCTCTATTTTATGATCATCCAATTCCATGGATGTCAGCTTATTAGAATCAAATACTTGTGACCTCTTCCGTTGACGAGCCGCAGCCCTCACTTTCATTTGCATCCGTTTCTCAAGATTTAAATCTCTACCAAATTCATCTAATTTAACTGGCAGATCCTTTTGTTTTCTTACAGCAGTATATGCTTCCTGAGCAGCAGATTTGGCAGCTTCCATATTGTTACCTTTCTTGTTTAATACTGACATTGCAGCTTTTACAGCTGCTTCTACCTCGACAATTTCATCATCATTGTTAGTGGTTCTTCTTTCAAAAATGGCTGATGCACGATCTTCATGAATTTTCTTTATCTGCTCTTCAAGTTCCTCAATGTAAAAAGCTTTGTGCTGAAGTAAAATTCATAGTATAACTTTAGTTACAGCCTCTACGAATGATACCGTACATAAAAGCATTCACAAATGATACAAAGATAATTAAGTGTCAACTTTTAAATCCAGCAGTAAGAAAACATATACACTCATTTTCAACATTATTAGATGTATCACTCATGTTTTCCAAGTGGTTTAGAGCATAGTAGAGAACTTAAAGAAATATTATAGTGGAACCCAGTCCATTTCATAGTTAATTATGAAGGATCCAGAAAAACAAAAGAACTACAAGAAATACAATTACCTGTAAAAAGTCACATATATTTGTGACATAATTTCGGAGCTTTTGCATAAATCTGTACTTCTCATCAGCTACTACTAAAGAATTTTCAAGTGAAGTAATGTTCAAAAGGGAGGCAGACAAATTTTCGTCAGTTTTACTCAATGATGACAAAGTTCTCCCATGAGATTCCTGTCATGAAAAAAATGAGAAATTAAGAAAACATATCAATCCACTAAAACATAAATTTGTGTACAAGCTACAGTAATATTCAAGGCAACTGTGACCCATACTGGTATTGTTCTAGACATTTAACAAACGAAACAATTTACTGGTTTCAAAAGGATTAAAACAATTTCTTTTACAAATTATAGACTTGAATATAACAATTCGAATTGCTGACCTTCATACATATTAAACCAAGGGAAATTACACATGAAAGCAATGAGATTCCCATACACATTGGAAGACTTATGTACAACTCAGGGTGTACAAATGCACTATTACAATGTAAATATCTCGAGTTTTGTATTATGCCATCTATTATTTTACATCTGAACCTCTGAACCCACTACTCTCTGATTTCTATCTTACCTTCAAGCATTTATTAAGAAAGTAAAATTAAATCTTTTCTCCAATAACAGTGGCTACTGTCTAGCTTTATTGCTCCCACTAACTCAGGGTCCTGTCCTAGACCCACCATTGCCCGTACACATATCTAGGAAAAAAAATCATAGAGAAAAACTACCTATACAGAAGTCAATATACTCTTTGGCCAAGTCAATTTCCCGTGTGCTCATTTATGCTTGCAGTCTATTGGTGATTTGATACACCAAAATCTCCTAAAGTGAGGTCAAACTTACTAGTACATATTCATACCAAACAATAGCATGAGATCATAGGAGTGAGAACTCATTCAAATTTCAAATAGTCTATATATGTACAGTAAGTATATTTTTCTAGATGTTAACATAAATGTTTAAAATGTAGATCAGTGCGGAAATGGTATTCAACTATTCCCCCCATGTTAGCTATAGAAGACGAATTTTATGCTTTAATTGCTAACAAGACTAGGTCTCCAGGAAGAACAGCTATTGGTTGTAAGTGGGTGTTTTGAATAAAAGAAAATTATGATGATGCTATCAACATGTATAATGCGAGTCTTCTTGCTAAGAGTTTCCACCAAACTCCAGACTGTCACTTTTTTGAAACTTTTTCTCCAGTTGTAAACCTGTCGCAATTTGTATCATTTTGGGGCTGTTTCAAATCACTGGCCTATACATCAGGTAGATGTTAATAATGCCTTCATTCAATGCTACTAAGTTTAGGATGTTTATATGCAACAACCGTATGGTAATAAAGCAATTTATGGTCTCAAACAACCCCTGTGCATTTTATGAAAGGCTCACCAAAACTCTTGTTTTGGTTTCAATCAAGTTAAGTGTGATTCATCCTTACGACACTCAACAACTGTTGTTTTTGTCTCTATGTTCTGATCTATGAGAATGGCATTCTTATTACTGGCCCCTCTTGTACATTGGTTCAGTCCCTTATATTAATTATATTCAAGCTACTGTCGGTTTTTGCTCTCAAGCAATTCGATGCCTTGGATTACTTTTTGGGAATTGAGATCAAAACTCTACCTAATCAATCATTCCTTTTATCAAAACAAAAACGTATAAAGTATTTACTTCATGGAGTTGGCGTGATAAAAAATCTCCCTGTAGGATTAAACTTTCCAACTTGGTTCAGATTATATGAACGACTCTACATTTAATAGATCAGTAGCTGGTGCTTGCAGTATATTACAGTTTTTCTCAGTCCTGGCTTGAGTTCAAGAAAAAAACACATGGAATTGGACATGCTCTTTGTTAATAAAAGGTGCTCAACAAGTCCCTTCTCAGGATCAGCTACAGACATTCTCACTAACCCTATTCCAGGGACAGATTCACTGCTCTAAGGACCAAACTCAGAGTTCTTAGCAAGTTTGTGTCACACTGAGAACACTGAGTTTGGGGGAGGGGGTACATGAAGAGTGTTATAGTTGTCAATGACAGCTGTATAGTCAGCTATACAGTTGTAATCTGTTAGTAGTTACTCAGCTCATTGTAATCTCTATAAATATAGAACTCTGTAATCACATTCATAATTACATTTTAATAATATTTCTTATATTTTCTCTCTTCATATTTCTCAAAACTGTCATACATTTTAAAAGGCCCAGTAACTTCTAATCTGGCACGCTTAATCTGAGAATTTTATAAAATTATGGACATCTCATTATAATGCTTGTGTAACTTCTACTTACTATTTCCCCTTTCAAACAAGTTTCTGCTGATTTTACTTTTAGTAATTATCTATTTGATTTTACTCTTTTAGCTAAATTCATGATACAAAACAAAACATAGTTACACAGTAATTGACTCTCACAAATGCTGAATGTGTCAGAATGTAGAATTATCTTGGTATTCAATGTGCAATGGAAGTTTGCTTTAGTTTGAGTACTTTGTTTCTAGCATTATGTATTCAATATTTATCATCTCAATTAGGACTCTACATTCCGAAACTTCATTCAACACTTTCAGGTAGCATATTTGAAGCTTCTCCCAGTACCTTTTTTCACAAGTAAATACATATGACTTTTTGTTTTGAAGAGCAGCACCAATTATCTTTATCTGGTTTTCATTCAACTTTGCAATTTTATGTTTGTGTTTACTTTGTAAGCCTACATATTGAATTTGATATGCTTGTATATGTTGTGTTTTATGATGTAATTCACATTGTTGTCTTATTTTCTAATGATTTTAATTGCTTATAAGATTTATTTAAATTTTGATTGCCTCACCGATACTAAAGTGAATACAATTCAAATCAGATTTCATGAGCAATTCATTCATTTAAACAATGTTTCATCATAACAAAGCATACAACTGCCACCAAATAGAATCATTTTCATGTAAAATTTTAAATAAAACAAGGAAATTTTCAAGATAACTCTTCTCTATGGACGCAATTTTACATACATTCCATTCCGTGGAAGTTTATATTCTCTCTGAGGAGATTCAAACAGAAGTGCATATCATTAGGCAGTTCATCACCTAACTCTACCTAAAATACACTCACAGCCGCGCAGTGATATTAGTGAAGTCTAGTCGGGATAACTCTACCTCCCAGCACCAGTCCTAATACTTAAAGTTTGATTAACAAGATCAGTGATCCAATAACAAATCTAGATTCGAATTCCAATACCATCTTAGAATTTGGGTTTAAGGCCTAAATATAAGCAAGCTCGCAAATTCTAAAAGCAACAACACAGCCTGACACACAGTCAAGTTTGGGACATACCTTAAGCCTCCTCACATTCTCGACCAAGGCTTTCCTCGCACTCTCGGCTTGCTGCGATATGGACAAGACATCCAAAGCTGGCATCGATTCAATTGTTCCTCCAATGCCAGGACTCACCAATGCAGCGGCATTTGGAACAGCACCATACACATTTGCTGCAGAGGGAACACCATACTTGTGCTGTTGAGCACCTTGCACAACAGGAACATCAACTCTAGCAGACCCTTCATCCATTCTCTTCCCCAACCCTTTCCTGAACTGTTCTTCTTCCCACATCTTCTCCTCCTCATCATCATCCTCCTCTTCCTCCTTAAACCTCACATCCACTATCCTCTCCTCCGCCTCCTCAAAAACCCCCTTCTTCCCACCTTCAACCTTCTCACCAAACATCGCAATCCGGCCCCTAAACTCCGGCTCCTCATCACTCAGCCCCTCAGCAGCACCGTGATTGCTGCCACCATCCAAAGAGATGTAATCCGGTGCAGCAGGGCGCGCCTGCCGGAGGCGCTCCCGCTTCGCCCTAATAGCCTTGATGGTTTCTTCATCGGGGAAGAACGAGTCCTTCCCATTCTGAAGGCCTAAGCCACCCAATTTCCCTTCCACCTCTTTCTGATCCCCTTCGGAGTCCGATTCCCGACCCTGGGGCTCCGAAGCTACGGGCTTGACGAGGCCCTTGAGGACGATGACAGGTTCCGCGGCGGGTTTGGGCTCCGGACGCGAGGAGCTGCTGCTGGTGACCAAGGTTCGGGTGTTCTTCTGAAGCTCGCGAAGAGTTTCTTTTGTGTAGGTTCCGGCTTGGGGTTGGACATTGGAGGGGACAGAAGGGGAAGAGGACGCGATTCGGTCCTTGAGAGTGGTGATTTTGTGAGCGGAAGAGGGTTTCGTGGAACGTTGAGGTTTTGAGGATCGTGGACGAGGGTTTTCGTTCTCTTCGTCGTCGGCGAAGCTGAGGAGTTTGGGGGCTTGGGGCTTCTTGGGCTTGGCGGAGGAAGGGGGCTTGGACGAGAGGGTGGAGGTATCGCCGTCTTCGTCGTTGGCTTCGGTGTCGCCGCCGCCTCGGCGCCGGAAGTTGCGCGATTTGGCGGTGGACATGGGGGAGAGCGAGGGTTCCGGTGGAAGCAACGGTTGAAGTGAATTAACGGATAAAGGAAAAGTTTGATGATACTAAAGCAATGCAGTTAATTGCGGATTAATGAGAATGTGATGGTTTCACTATAAGGAAAACCAACAAGCCCAGCATGCAAGCAAGGGGGGAAATCTATCCAATTAAGAGAACTTTTTTTCTTTTTTACAAAAGAAATTGAAAGCTTCTCAAATAAAGTTATTTAAATTAAATTAAAATATATAAAAATGTTTTTTAAATGAAATTTTATTCATAATGATTCATATAATTTAAGTAGCTCAAAAGTAATTTTCTTATTATAATTCACTATGATTTAAATTACAATACACCTCAATAATTATTTAACATTTCAATCTATTCATATAATAAAGTATAAATGACAAAACTTGTGAAGAGGTCCAACCACAAAAATATTCATATATATTCAAAAGAAAAATTGTCATTTAACACAATATTAAATGAAGTTTAAAACATAAAACTTCACATGTGAGACAGGTGTATTATTCCAAAATAACACTCACACTTTCGAGTTATCATTTAGTCCGACCTTCTCATCAGCTTTCAAACCTTATTCTTTAACTTTCTACTTATTCGCACACTTTCATCTATGAAAATCTATTCTTTACTCTGTTTTACTTCATTCCAACGATCTCATCCTTCTCATGTTCTCGAAACCATATTCTCCATCCTTCCACTCATTCTCACCCTTTCATCAACGAAACCCTATTTTGGGTTTTGTTGGATTGTCATTTTGAAGCTCTTAGTGTTTAAAGGTTTCTAGTGATAGAAAAGCCTTGACCTAGACTTTGTTGAAGATATTAGGTAACATCTACCTTTTACATTTTTTTCATATGAAATTTTTTGATGAATTTTGGTTTGAACTAATATGCTTCCAAAATTGGCAGTTCGAGTGTTGTTTATATTTTTTTTGGTTTAGGGTATTGGAATATTTCCACTGCAATGGTACGCCATCTCAAATCAGATAATATACCTTCTATATTCATTCAGATGAATTTTGTTCATGAAATTGGTTTTGAAAACTATTACACTTTCAAAACATTTTTTTCATTTTGTAAGTTTCATTATTTTATGTCTTCACTAATTTTTAACTCCTTTTTTTTTATCTAACTGAATTTGCTTCCAAAACTAGCAGTTCGATTGTTGCTTACATTTTTTTTTGGTTTAGGGCATTTCACTCATTTTTCCTCGTGAGTTTGGTTTTAAAAATTATGCTACTTCCAAAACATGATTTCATTCTCCGATGAGGTATTGTACCTTCTACATTTATTCAAATGAATTTTGTTGATGAAATTGGTTTTCAAAAATATTCTACTCTGAAAAGATTGCATCATTTTGCAAGTGCAATCACTTTGTATGTTTTCATTATGAAATGTGTCAATAATTAATGTGTGTTGTACCTTCATTTGCAATTGATAGTTAATTATCATACTAGTTTATTGATGAGTTTGGTTTTAAAAATTATGCTACTTCCAAAACATTGTTTCATTTTGTAAGTATAGTTATTTTATATGTCTTCACTCACGTTTTTTATTTCTTCTAACTTGATTTGCTACTGGAGTATTCTCATTGTAATGGTATGCCATCTCAAATGAGGTAATATACCTTCTACACTCATTCAAATGAATTTTGTTGATGAAATCGGTTTTCAAAAATATTCTACTTTGAAAAGATTGTATCATTTTGCAAGTGTAATTATTTTATATGTCTTCACTATGCAATGTGTTAGTATTTCATATGTGTTGTACCTTCATTCACAGGTGATAGGTAACTATCACATGAAGTTTGTTGATGATTTTAAACTTTTATAGTTTCAATTTGTTGGATTTTTATTTTAATTTAATATTTTTCTTCAATGTGGATTAGTATGTTGTGTTCTATAGGTATAACCATTAACTTACTTGACCAACTTAAAAACTTTTTGTGTTCACAAAAACATCTTAAAAACTAAAACCATGATTATATTAAGTCACACACATTATATTACAATGAGAAACTTTAGGAAAGACAATGAAACTCTATGAAGTTATACAATATAAATCGACAAAAAACCTATTGAAATTTAAAACACTAATGCATTAAAAACACTTTCTCAACTACGTCCATGATGTCCATCATCTAGATAACATTTCAGGGAGCACAAATGGAAAAACTTGTCATGTGTCCCAACCACATAATTCTTACAAAAATTCAAAAAGAAAATAACTTTTTTCTTTGCCATAAACAGAAAGCAAACATGTGCCGTCAAATGAAACTCAAATCATAGAGGTTCATCTGTGAGACACGTGAACTATTTCAAAATAACACTCTTACTCACATTTACATTCAGTCTGACCCTCACATCATCTTCCAAACCCTATTCTTTGACCTTCCACTCATTCGCATGCTTTCATCAATGAAAACCTATTTTTTATTCTACTTTGCTTCATTCTAATGGTCTCATCCTTCTCTTATTCTCCAAACCGTAGTCTCTAACCTTCCACTCATTCTCACTCTTTCATCAATGAAACCCTATACTTTAGCTTCCTTTCTTTCACTCAGCCACACTCATGTTTAAAAATATTCTTAGTATGTCATGATTTACGATCATTGAAAGAGTCTTGAGGAGATGAGAACCCATGTCGACTTTGAGAAAGACGTAAGGTAACATTTGCACCACATTTACGCGTTTTAAGGTTTTCTTGGATTTAGTATTTGGGGAAAATGTTTTCAATATTTGAAATTTGTAAATATAAATAAGTTTTATGCGGCCATTTAGATGTTATTTAGGGTTTTTTTAAGTTTGTCATTTGGGGCTATCATTTTGATGCTCTTAGTGTTTAAAGGTTTCCCATGATTAGAAGAGCCTCGACCTGGACTTCGTTGAAGACATTAGGTAACATCTATCATTTACATTTATTCAGATGAAGCTTTCCAATGAGTCTTGGTTAATTGACAGTTCGAATGTTGTTTACATTTGTTTTTGTTTAGGGTACTAGATTACTTCCACTGCAATGGTACGCCATCTCAAATGAGGTAATGTACCTTCTACATTCATTGAAAATGAATTTTGTTCATGAAATTGGTTTTGAAAACTAATGTACTTTCAAAACATTGTTTCAAGTGTCATTATTTTATGTCTTCACTCATTTTTAACTCATTATTTTTTTTTTCTTTTCTTCTAACTTGATTTGCTTCCAAAACTAGTAGTTCAGATGTTGTTTACGTTTTTATTTTGTTTGTGATATTTCACCTATTTTTCACTCATGAGAGTGGTTTTAAAAACTATGCTACTTTCAACACACTATTTCATTATCATATGAGGTAATGTACCTTCTACATTCATTCATATGAATTTTATTGATGAAATTGATTTTCAAAAATATTCTACTTTAAAAAGATTGTATCATTTTGTAACTGTAATTATTTTATATGTCTTCACTGTGCAATGTGTTAGTATTTCATATGTGTTGTACCTTCATTTACAAGTGACCGTTAATCATCACATGAAGTTTGTTGATGATTTTAAACTTTTGTAGTTTTAATTTATTAGATTTTTATTTTAATTTAATGTTTTTCTTCAATATAGATTAGTATGTTGTGTTCTATAGGTATATCCATTACTTGACTAACTTAAAAACTAGAACTATGATTATATTAAGTCACACACATAACATTACAACAAGAAATTTTAGGAAAGACAATAAAACTCTATGAAGCTACAAAATAAAAATCGATAACAAATCTATTGAAACTCATAATACTAGTGTCTTAAAAACACTTTCTCAATTACCTCTTTGATGTTCATCATTTAGAGGGTTTTCTTCATTGATATCCTCATAAGTTTTGTTGAGAAACTCACGCTATAAACACAGGAATGAACGAAAATGAACGAAGATGAAGAAAATAGAAAACACAAGATTTAACGAGGTTCGACAATTTGTCTACGTCCTCGGGAGTGTTTGAGTGGCTGTGTTTTGTTATTAGAGAGATCAACCACTAGAGTTACAATTACAGATGATTATATAAATAACCATAAACAAGGTACAATAATCAAAATACCCCCGCACTCCTGGCCCAGCCCACAAAGCCTATAACTTCTCCTATTTGGTATTATGAGTCATACCTAACAAATCTCCACCTTGGCGAATATACTCCCCCTTAGAAGATATACAATCCGGAAGTATCAAACACATAGTGGGTTGGACTACCATGCTTCTCTAGCAACTATAAACATTCAACAAATTCAAGCAATGCTTGAACTTGTCTGTGGTAACTG
>Ga0099825_1009087_pt1 | contig 11487 bp, 4 predicted proteins | sample SiratroredBW_FD_76838 | JGI IMG/M metagenome (GOLD analysis project Ga0099825, IMG submission 76838) | Root nodule microbial communities of legume samples collected from California, USA - Siratro red BW | ecosystem: Host-associated > Plants > Roots > Nodule | place: USA: California | collected...
TAGTTTTATTAGAATAAAACAGAATATCTTTTTAGAGAGATAAAATATCTTCTTAGAGATAATTGGTGATTTTTATTAGAATAAAATATAATATCTTCTTAGAGAGATATAATATCTTAGAGAGAGAGTTGGTAGTTTTTATTAGAATAAAACAAAATATTTTTTAGGGAGAGAGAGTTAGTAGTTTTTATTAGAATAAAACAGAATATCTTTTTAGGGAGAGAGAGTTGGTGGTTGTTATAAAAATAAAAAGTAAATAACTATCTTTTATTTACTTAAACAACTCTTCTGTTAAAAGAATATTTAATTGTTATTAAATTTATCTCTAAAATTAAATTTTATTCTATAACTATTTTTTTAGGGTATTACATTCTCCCCAACAACAAAAGTTTTCGTCCTCGAAAATTGACGTACTAGGAAAGAAATAAAGATCGGTTTCTATAATGATTTTTCTCCATCTCCAATGTTGAATCAGTAAACTTGGCATATCACACAAAAAAATCATATAATATAGCTAGCAATAACTTAAAAAAAATCTTAAAAGTTGTGTCTATTAATTACATCAAATACCTAACAAAAAAAAAACTATATATTACACTACAAAGTATATCTAACATCAAATTTCACATAAATTCATATAAGGAAATGACACCATTTTCAATCCAAAATCTTAAGACATTAGGTTTGTGAGTCTTCGGGTCTTCTTTCTTATATGTTGTTCAACTTTTTTATTCATACCCAATGTGGGACTTAGACTCATACTTGAATATCTAACAATCTTCTCCTCAAGTAAGAGTCCCTCCCCTCAAGTAATTGGGACTTAGACTCATACTTAAACATCTAACAATCTTCCTCTCAAGTAAGAGTCTCTCCTCCACATTGATACACTCCTTCTCGAGCGGAAGCAAACGACTCCTTACTTGTACTGTCGTTCACCCCCCCTCGAGCAGAAGCAAATGACCCCTTACTTGTACCGTCGTTCACACACTTATACGAGACACGCTTGTCTGAAACCTTCATTAGGAAGACTTTCGATACAAGATTCACCCAAGTCGCAAATCGTCAGTTCTGGTACCACTTGTTGGGAGCATCTGAGGGAAGAAACATCGGGAGATCTCAAACAATGAGAATGGACCCAACCCATATAAGGAAATAACGTCATCTTCAATCCAAAACCTTAAGATATTGAGTTTGTGAATCTTCTTTCTTATATATTACTCAACTTTTTTATTTTTTTCAATACGAAACTTCTGCTCACACTTCAATACTTAATAATAAAATATATAAATTCCGAATACTAAGAGACAAAATTTAGGTACCTTTTCATGTAATAGTAACAAAAGTCAGCCAAGATGAAGGATTGAACCATCTCTGCAATAAAAGCTGCCAAAAACCAGAAAGAGCCACTCCCAGACAAAAACAGAAATGCCCCTCTAGTCTCATAGATCTACAAAATATTTTTAAACATTATACATTATTTAATGGGTTAATAAGGAAACAATGATTCCAAACAACTTAGAAAGTTGACCAAAAATTACAACCATAAATGATCATGTATATGTGGCAAAAAGGGAGATAGATGTTGGCTTTTAGTTTGCATAAGATGCAACCACATATAGGTATATTACCATGACCAACAAAATTTTAAACTACAAGCAAGATATTCATAATCTAGGATAAAAATAAGATGGTGTAATTTTGTTTAAAAATGTCATAAATACAGAAATATAAGACAAATCATTACAAACACAAATAGTATGAAATTATTCTTGCACATGAATGTTGTGTTTTTACTCAAAAAGACCAAGGTCTGTTTTATTTGGGTGTTGTGTGCTTCTAATTAAAAGTTGGCGTATTAAATATCTAGAAAAGCAGACCAAGTAAAAAGTGATCTCACCTGAATTATGCAATGAGCCAGTGCCATGAATCTTGATACCCCAAGAGCAAATACATAATATCCTGTAAATGTTTCAATCATCTGGAAACAAAAGTGAGTTAAAACATGTGTTCTAAAACTAACAACAAATAAAGAAATAAAAAAAAAGTAACAGAAAAACTAGAACCAAGTCTAGAGAAGGAACCTTTGCATTCTGCATAAAACGAAGCTGGGGAAGAACAGAAACAGCTTTTAAATACATACTGAATGCCATAACAATTCCAGTTATTTTCCCCCGAGTTGAAAAAGGGTGGATTAGTATTGCAAGGATTGCAGAAGGCACCACCTAGCACACACAATTAGTAGATGTTTTGGCAGAAAATATATTATTTTTGCACTTTTAGAACAAAGGAAAATATTCTCAATCAAATGTTCGAAAGTTGAATCAATCGACTTTTTTATTTTTTATTTTTATATATATAGTCTATTCATTTTAATGTGGCACCTCAAATATTTTAATTTCATTGTCAAAAATTATTTGAACTTTTTTCCTGATATGAGTATTTAATTAAGATAGAATGAATCAAAACAGCTATTTGAGAATAAATAAAATTATAAAAACATCTCATTCATTCAATTAAAATAAATTATTAATTAGTAAGGCTTTTTTTAATGAATAAGGAGAATATGAGAACAGATTCAAGGGGTTAGAGGTTAAAAAAAGACAATTTTTTTTATATCCAAATACTTGTTTATAACATCAATCTCTTGGTGTTTTCTCTACCCCGCCTACCAGGTCAAATTGGAGGATAGGACAAGCTAGTCCGCAAATTTATTTATTTTTAAAAGAATTAAAAATTTAAATAAAAAGATCAATTTTTTTGTTATATTATTTGTAGAATTTATATATGTAATAGTATTGTAATTAAAATTACTGAAATATATAGATTAAATTTTAGTTATTAATTATAATAAAATTATTTAATATGTAAAAATAATAATTATTTTAATTTATTCTACTAGAGAAATTAATTAATCAATTAAAAAAATATTTATATGATTAAATATATTTCTAACATATAGAAGGGGTCTAATCCATTTTTTCATTTCACCCATTATAATTTTTATATTATATTATACATTTTTTCCTTTAATTTTTTTATTGACCATTAACTTCTACTTTATTATTTTTCTTTCCTTTATTTATTTCTTTATAGATGTCTCAATTAATAATTATTATTTCTGCATATAATAAAATGATACGAGGTATTAATTCTTAACAGTTATAAAAGATAGATTTAATAAAAGTATACAGTATTAATTGAATTTAACTATAATACACTAATACCAATTTTTTAGGAATTATTAAAAAGGTTGAATTGAGTAAAAAATAAGTTAATTTAACCCGATTTATTTTATAATAATTAATAAATTTTGTAACTTTATTCGGTAAACCATTATATATTAATTATATGGTGTTGAATTTGTGCTTGTAATGTGACTTAAAGTAAAATAAAACTCAATTAATTTATTTTGTGGGTTGTAGTATTTGATATCTAATTAAATACAAATATAGGATAATCATAAAATAGGACAAACATTGAAAAAAAAAAAATACATATGCGATGACGATTCTTGTATAGTTGTCGTTATATGTTGCTTTCAATAACGATTTTGCCATAATCAACATAGAAAATTAGCCAATTTTTTTTTAAAACTAATAATATATATAATGAGAACTTATATGAGAAACACTTCATATTTTTTAACACCCTATAAAATCTAAAGCTAGTATCATAGTGATAATAATATATATTAACATATTTTACATTGATACGTCTACACTATACTTCAAAATATACCTACATATACCAAACTTTAAATATAAAACTTCGTTACACTTATCAGTTTTCAAAATATAAATATAGTTGACAAAATTTGTTCAACCTAAAATATTTTTAACATATTTTTAACATGCTCCTCTACCAGATTACCCGTTCCTGTATAACACACAGATTATCATAAACAGAAAATAATAACACAATACAAACAAGAAAAGATAAGCTAAAATTTTCAAAATTGTCTACAATAATCCAAATTAATCACATACTTCAACAACATATAAAAATATAGAATCATTCATTACGCTCAATTTCATTCACAATTCCAGTTATGTAACTCTTACACATATAAAGAAGATCGACTCTATTTTTGGAAGACTCATGCATTGAATAGACCCTGAAATATACAGTTGTCATGCAACTCCATATTGTAAATCCACATAGTTCTCAATTCAATCAATCAACAATCTTTTATGATAAGGTTAGTCCCTCTAAACTTTTCTCACCAGTTATGTTTCAAACTGCAATCATTCAGTTCAAACCTTTTTGGACTCTCACCACCTATTAATGATGATCTATTTTGATTTCTTTTACTAGTAGAGTTAGGATATCAATAGTTATTGATTAAATCCTTAGACAATGCACATCCTAATTGACCTAGACATGTGTATTTTATTTTCTGAAAATATTATGCCTTAATCCTGACCACCTCAATCAATATGTTAACAATATCATATCATAAGTCTATATCTCTACTCATTCATTCATTCATTTTTCAAATCTCGAACTCAAATATCTCAAAAATTACATAATCATCAATATTATTCAATCTCAATAATAAATCAAACATTTCTTTAAAATCCATAAATTGCATTACAAAAGAGTCAAACAATCAAAACAAAATATAACTTTTTAGCTTGAGTGAGAATCCCTTTACTTGAACGAAGATTTTCTCGCTTGAGCGAAAATGGAACCTAGAGTATATCCAATTTCACTATTTTCGCTTGAGCAAAAAAACTCCTCTCTTGAGCGAAAATATTCCCACTTGAGTGAAAATAAACTCGAAAGTAGGTCCAAATTTTTACTTAATTTGCTTGAGTAAGAATCTTCTCGCTTAAGCGAAATATGTAGAAAATAGTTCTTACAAAATAGTTAACTACTGCACCATACTGTCACCATCCAAAATCAATTTCATTTACCTTATTTCACATTCAAATACAATTTTAACTCATCATTTTTATCAAATAGCAATGCTTTTTTCTTCAAGAATTTCATCCTTTATGAAACAAGTCATGAAACCCAATTTAACAACCTATATTGTTCACATGCTTTCTAAATCAATTCTAACTCATGACCATTCCAATTAGAGCAATTTCTATGACTAAACTAATCACAATAACTCCTATATCCTTATATTTGTTCTAACAACCTACAAATCATACATATGTACCTATTTGTTCCTAATTTCATACATAGAAATCTACAATGACTCATAATATTACATTTCTAACACATCATCACAATAGAGCTATCACAACTAACGTAAGCAATTCATCTCATTTCAAAATTAACACGAATTCAGACCTGCACAAAATATTGAACAAATATAGTCATTCATTCACCACCATTATCATTTCTTCTAACTTAGGATTCAGATTTGAGCACAAACAAAATCTATCTACTAGCTAACTTCCCTTACCTTATTAGAACAAATAGACTCAAGAGAGCTCCAAAAATCTAAAAACACGAGCAATCTAATCTGTATCATAGAATATTTGATCACTGATCAGACTACACTATAAGGATGTTGAACTAACAAATCCCTTGAAGTCTTTGAGAGCAAGCACATGCAACAGTTATACATAGACCTAAGAAACAAATTAAAAATTGGCTCATAAGAGAAAAATTATAAAATTGAACTTACTCTAACTGAATTTCTGATCGAATAGTATTGATCATAACTGAATTTCTGATCGAATAGTATTGATCATATTGCTGCCAAGAGTCTAATGCTGGCCTTCAATTATTGATTTGATGAAGGGAGTAAGATTTTAGAGAGAAAGAAAAGAAAAAAAAAAGAAAAGAACAAATTTCTAAATAAATAATAGCTTTATGAAAATAAAAATTTAATTATTAATTTTTTTTCATAAATATGAGTTTTTAGTTTATTAATAAAATATGTCTACTCTCAAAAACAATTTCTAAATTATTACATATTTCATATATTCTACATATATAACAATTATTATAATTTGAATTATTGTTACATGTGTCATTGAATCTTTTTATTAATCATGCCTGTATTAACGATAATTATAAAATTATTAATGACAATTATAAAACGGTAATTAAAATTTTATTTTAGCTATTGTTAACATTCCTTTCTGTACTAAGGAAATTTAATGTTAAAATCAAATAACAATATATCCCACTCCACATTTAATAAAGAGATAAAATCCTATTATAACAAGTTACACTATTATACTCATGATTTCCTTTTTACTACTTAAAGAAATTCACTTATGCAGTGAATAAGTGTTTAGTGAACAGAGGTATAGGGTTTAGGTTCACAATATTTCAGTTTTGAATACTCTAATTTTCTTTTTTAATTTTCACAGAACACAAATCAATCAAATATATATTTATTTTTTAGTGGGAATTACTGAAAATATATATAACTTCATATCATGCTTGAAACGCAATTGATTTTCGAGACTTACCTTAATTCACATGTCTTATGATTAAATTATATCTAAATAAAGCAATTTAATTATATTTTAGTTTCTGAATTTTGGAGTAATTACAGTTTTTATTATTTAGTTTAAGAAAATTAATTCCTCGAAATTGAAAAAAGAAATTGAATTTAGTCACTAACACTTATGTAAGGGACTAAATGAGTTTTTCTTATTGAAGATTTAAGATTAAGATTTAGGCTTTAAAGTTGTTTGTAATCCTCGAATTTACTGTTTGGAATTGAAATAATATTTTTAAAATTTTTAAAATTGGGAGACTAAAATTAGAATTATGAGAAACAAAAATATAATTAAACATAAAATACAATTAGATGTTGATGTTGTTTCATTGTCAATGAATTACACAACTACTCCTAAATTATGTGCAAAAACTCGTGCAAAGCAATATATCAAAACTATTGTGACATTAATTAGTGTCTGACTTGTAAAAGAATCTCCTATAAAAAAAATCATTCTATGAACTATATATATATAAAATAAACGTGGATAAAAGAAAAGAAGGAAGAAGAGCCTAGAACAGTGTGCCTTTGAAATCTTGTAACACCCAAGTTTGGTTGAAAAAATAACATTAAAATACAAAAAGGCTCAAAAGTTAGGTTAAGAGCTCAAGGATCTCCATCTGCAAGAGATGATTCCAACTAAACATACAGTATGATAACTTATAGCCTCATGTGAACAAAAATTACATAACAAAAAAAAGGGAAACTCTTTCAAAACATTGCACATAAGGCATGGTTTTCTTTCTTTTGATAGAATAATTACCATGATCCTTACACAGGCATTTTCCTCAAAAGTTGCCCTTGCACAAAGCTGAAAAAAAAAGAAAAAAAAAAGGCAGAAATATAAGTAATGATACATAATAAAAAAATGTTTTTGTTTATCTTTTAAAAATAGATAATGTATGCATTGCTAATTTAAATATCTGTATTTGTTGATGATGGTGAAAATAAAAATGGTAGTGATGATGATACACTGTTAATTACCACAATAGAAATAGTATGGTACGACAATGACAACATATTGGAAATGATAATAGTTATTATGATAACAACGTTGTATGAAGACAACAAAATTAAGTAATAATGATAGTTATTAAGATAAAAATAACATAAGGATAATAATATAAGTTATACTAAAAATAATAATAATAATAATAATATATGTAAAGTAACGTAATAATAACAAATGTAACGGATGGAAAGAAAATAATAACAAAAATAATTAATACGAAGGATGATGATAACAATATAAATTATATATCATAAAAGTAAAATGGTTGAAAGTAGAAAAAATGTCAATTATTTTATTTTGTTGCACTCTAAACTATCTATCTTCTAAATAAAAAATATATTGTAATAATATAATAAGATAAATAGGGTAAATAATGCATAAAATATTATAAGCCAAATATCGGAATTTTTAGAGGAAGAAATTGAGGTACCTTTTCATGTAATAGTAACAAAAGTCAGCCAAGATGAAGGATTGAACCATCTCTGCAAGAAAAGCTGCCAAAAACCAGAAATAGCCACTCCCAGCCAAAAATAAATATGTCCCTCCAGTCTCATAGATCTACAAAATATTAAATACCAATTATAGTTCACATTATTCAGGGTGTATCAAAAGAACATAATGCTTTGGTCTTAATTAAAAAAAAGGTTCCACCATGAATCATTTGGTATTCTTAAAAGTTTCAATGATTATTTTATTTGGGAAATGTGGCGTTTCAAATTAAAACTTAATTTTAAAATTAAAAAAGATATTTACTTCCGATAGCCCACATTTTGCACCCTGTAAATATATTTAATAAATAATAATATATTTTATAATCTTTACCCATTCTAGAAAATATTATTTGAAATGTATTAAAAGTCCTCTAAATTACATATTCTGGATAATAGATAACCTAATCCTAAGAATTCAAACTCAATATCTATGCACATAAAAAAAATCGTCATGGTCAAAATAAAACGACCAACATAATAACCATGTTAATATTTTAACATAACGATCAAATAGAGAATTTGGACAAGAGCAAAATATAATGGACACCCAAAAGAATAAAGTACTCAGTTAAAAAAATTGAGAACTTAAAATTTATTCAAACCTATAGAATAAACATTATTTACATAATTCCAATAAAGTATTCGAAAAGAAAATATATTCTAAAAAGAGAATGTGTTCACTATGACGAAAATGTTGAGAAAAAAAGATATAAAAACTAAGATTTTAAAAGTATAACGAGAACAAAAGTTAGGTTACCTATTATGTTATCTCCATTTCTTTTGTGGACCCTAGTGTTTCACAAATTCTAAGACCACATTTGAATAATTTTTTTATTTGGTTGTTGATAGAAAGTGATGCTTTTAAAATTAAAAACATATTTGTTTTATTCTTATATAATATAAAGTTTTATACAATACTTATAACTTCAAATTTTATGTAATGTTAGGGAGTTTTATGTGAAGAAAAAGTGTAAAAAGGTGAAGTAGACTAAACCAAGTGAACACTGATCTCACCTGAATTATCCAATAAGCCAGAGACATGAATCTTGAAACACCGAGAGCAAATACATAGTACCCTGTAAAAGTTTCAACCATCTAGAAACATACCAGAATTACAAAATGCACTCTAAATTATAGAAATAGTAGAAGAAAATGTAGAGGACCAACCTTTGCGTTCTGCATAAAACGAAGTTGAGGAAGAACAGAAACAGCTTCCAAATACAAACTGAATGCCCAAACTATTCGAACTAAACGCCAATGGTTTGTATAAGGGTGGATTAGTATTGCAATGATTGCAGAAGGGACCACCTAGCACACAGCATAATACATGTTATTGTTACACTTATTTTGGTCTAAGCACATTATGCATCACATATTGAGACAAATGAACACAAATTCTAAAAAAGTTATCATAATCTTTTGACCTATTTGAAAAGAAAACAAGAGATATAGGTGAAATACTTCAAGTCTTTTCTTTTCCTAATATTTTCAAGTGAAAGAAACAGAACTTTCAATAATGTAAATGCAATGTATTCAAATTGACATATCAGATATTCATTGAATGGAAAAGTGCAAGGCTTCAGATTATGCTCTAAGTTAACACAACAGAGTGAAGAGCTAAGTATATTTACCACAAAGAGTAGTCGCATATTATCAAGGTCCTTGATATAGGATGACTTCAACCTGAATCTTATCATCCATATGACCACTAATGTTGAAAACAGAGTTATCAGATCTAGCCAAGTGTGTATGTTAGCCTCTGTCAAGGTGCTACAACATAATCTTGCTGCTAGAAACAAAGCTGTGAGCTCTTGAGTCTTCAGGGATAAACCTGAAAATGGAATTACAAACTTGTTATATAAACTCTTCATTTGAAATTATATAGATTTATAAAATTAAAACATAAATTTTATAATCACACACACAAAAAAAAACTTCATAATATATGTTGGTGGTGTAAAATTTAGTTAGATTTAAAATTTATTTTGTAAGTCTGTACAAACCTCATTTTATAATATAAACTCATAACTACAAAGTTGGGGTAGAATTAAATTTCAAGTAGATTTAAAGATATACCCTTTGTATATCTAAAAACAGATATAATCAATTATGAATCTTTAGTGATGAATCTCGGGAAGATTTGGGACAACATCTGTTTTATTTACTCTTAAATATATCGTAGCCAATATCAGTAATTCAAATTTCAACTAACTTTTCATTTTCTGATACCATTTATTATATAGTAACACTGCAACACATTTCTGTATACATTTATTAGTATTTCCATGTGTCAATTTATGAAATTTAATTTCTACAGCTTCCCAATTAATTAAGAGCCGATTTTGGCTCAATAGATCAGGCTGATGTGGCTTCAAGTTGTAAGAACTGGTTTTTATAATTATAAAAATGTGAGCTAATATGTGGGTTCTATTTTAACTTCTTAAATGACAACATAATTAGAGTATAAGTGAAAATTAAGAACCCTGACTTTTATGTGTAGTGTTGAAGATACTCATTTTTTTGTTCTTGCACTTTATTGGTGTATTAACTTTTGTGAGCTATAGTACTCTTATACTGTGTTTTTTCCTACTGGGCTAAATAATATGAACACTGGTATTTCCAATTCATTCATGATGGTAAGGTTCAAGAACAGATGAACAATCTGGACCATGAAAAGAAATGGAGTATAAGGGTAAGATTTTGAAGAGTAAGGGTGTTCACTATAATTAGATGTAGACAAGGTTTGGTATGGTAGTGACCCATATTCCTAGAGGAAATCAAATATGACATCTATTTTTTGGTGGGCTTAAATTAATATTAATACTTTGGAATTGACATCTTCTTTAAAAGAATATTTAATATAAATTATTGCATTTTTTCTGAGCCTTAAAAAGATTAAGCCTATTAAATCATTACAGTGGCATAAAGTTAGGTGATTAGGTTAAGCTAAATCAACCCTAGAAAATTCATTCAATTTGACTTTCTTTCAGCCAATCCAATTCATAGTTCTCAAATAAAGTTAGGATAGTTAGGTGTGGACTTTGACACGTGAGTACCGATATTCCATCCAAGAATTATTTTATGCTCATTTTCCCCCTTTTTATTTTATTTTATTTTAAGATTTTTTTTTTTTTTTTAATGATGACACCATTGAAAGATATTTAATATTATTTGGCAGAAGTTACACTTGATTGACTCTAAACATTCATGTGTAATTTAAATTTGGGGAAAAAAAAAAAAGATGGAAGGATAGAGGACAGATGGAAAAATGGAATTTATTTTCCTGCCTCAAGAATCACAGGAAATAAAGTTTGAAATCTGTGTTTCATTTCAGTAATTCATCTGATTTTATGAAGAAAGGCGAGGAAAAGAAAATTTGATCGAATAAATATTATGTTGTAATTTGTTGGGTCAAGATGATATGATGGTATTATTTTACCATTCATTATATTTTATTTTGATATATATATATATATATATATATATATATATATATATATATATATATATATATA
>Ga0099825_1009091_pt1 | contig 11481 bp, 9 predicted proteins | sample SiratroredBW_FD_76838 | JGI IMG/M metagenome (GOLD analysis project Ga0099825, IMG submission 76838) | Root nodule microbial communities of legume samples collected from California, USA - Siratro red BW | ecosystem: Host-associated > Plants > Roots > Nodule | place: USA: California | collected...
ATTTATATATATTATATTTTTTTTTTTTTTTTATACATATATATAAATTAATATAAAAAAAAAATATTTATTTATATATAATATATATATATATATATATATATATATATATATATATATATATATAATATAGTATTTGATTTTGTTAAGTCACTGAATTACAGATAAATAATTGAGCCAGTATTAATCACATTGGTTCAAATTAAAAAAAATAACATATATTATATATTTTTAACAGAATTAAAAAAAAATCCAACCCAAATATAATATTTTACTGTGATAAAGTATTACTAAATAAAATAAAATAAATAAAAAAACATAATTCTACCATTCAGCTTTCAAAACATCGATGATAAAACAATTAATATTTAAAATAATTATTTTAGTAACAACACAAATCTATGAAGCAATAACAATACAAATTTATAAACAAAATTCAAAATATATTAGAAAAAATGTGTGCATATACATATATAATATTAAAATTAAAAAAAAAAGTTAAAAATTGAATTTTGATTAGTGAAATCAGGTCAATTTACATTGATTCAGATTAAATGCATTTCTATAGTTTTTTAGTTGTTAGGTCGGACCAACTAAATTGATCAATGTTCCATGTATAAAATAGTTTTTTTTAGTGTAGCAGGCATGGTGATTTACATATTCACATAATCTCTACAATCTTAATAATACACTTATTAGTTGTAAGGTGAGTTCAACGATGTCTTGGTCTTAATAATGTAAAATTGTAAGAGTCCAGTCGTTGGAAGAGTTGTATTTAAACAAATATTTATTTGGACTATAAACCGATTTAATTTTTTTAAAATCTTATTGAAAACTACCATTTAAAAATACCATTATCTTTAACTCTAAGCATCATTTTCAATAAATGCAATTTGAGGCTAATCTAAGAAAAAAAATCTACTTACTATAAGAAAATAAATAATATTAATTTTTCTTATAATTAGATTCAGAAATATTAAAACCCTTAATATAAGATATTTACAACACAACACACTTACTAATAGAAGTAATTATTTCAAATTTAAATTTTTGAATTTTCTAAATAACGTTAGCAATGAACTGAATTTACCCTCATTTTTAATGACTTTTAAAACCCCCTTCCCATTTTTTATCAAGGGCAAAAAAGTTTTTTTTAATACTTTATAGGAATTACAAAATGTCTTTCAAAAGTATTATAAATCTCTTCCAACCAATGCTTATATTACCTTTTCATTTAATTATAAATAGAGTTAACTATTTTCACATTTATTGAGAATAGTGGTTGAGTTCATTTAAAATACATATGCATTCAGACTTACTAAATTCATTCAATTACATTTACTCAGGCTGATACTTAAGATTAAAGATAAAGATATTATTGAAATAGTAAAACATTAAATAAGGTTTTAAAAATTAAAGCTGACCTTATATACTTTTTTTTATTTTATATTAAGACAAGTAAAAATTGGATGCTTTTTTGTAAAAACATACTATTCCTAAATACTATATTAAAACAATTAGAGTTTATAAGAGCGCATTTAGGTTTTACTCCGCTAAAATGAACTTTAAGTTTTCATTCAACATATGAGTTGATTTGTTTTTTCGTTTTCAATTAAGTCCAACTTAGTAGCATAGTTTGTTGTTGAATCCAAATCTACTAATTAATTAATAATAACAACAATTCCTTGATCCCTTTGAAGTAAGGAGCCATTGGTGAAAATGTTCTAAAAGGAAAACGAAATATACATATATATTTTCTTTTGTATTTTTTTCAAGACAACGTTTAATAGAAGAAGGAAAGAAAACAACATATTTTTGTCTTATTTTGTTATGTTTACTTTAGTTAGGAGAAGTAAGATGACATCTTTTATTCTATTTTAACATGCTCATAACAGAACATATCTCATTCGATTTCTCTCTTTCTAACACATTCATCAAATAACTAAACTAACAATTTTTTATATATTGGTGTGAGTTTAAGTTTTATGATAAAAATTTGGGCAAAAGTAATTCAATCCAAGGTCAGTAATTGGATCTTGGATGTTGGGTCAACGCCAAACACCACCGCAGAAGCTGGATATTACCCATTGAAGAAACCCAAACACGGCTTTAGGCAGAGCTTAACATGATCCTAGTAACTAAGACTGTAACAGTGTACAACGTAGTAGCATGTAGCATGAGGATCTACATCTTTTACGACCAGCAAAAGTTGCACTTGAAAATTGACCCATATATGCAACCCGTCGCTCAACAATCGCTTTCAGCGACACGATCTTACGCGGACACCCTCCTTCCCATCGCTATCGCAGAGAGACACGCAAGTGCACAAACGTCATTTCACGTTCCCTCCCTCATCATGGCCATGGGCCTGGCCCAAACACAAAAGAAGCGTTTTCCCCTCACCCAACAGACACGGCCTTCCCCACCCCCCCTCCTCTGCGCACAAGTGCGCACGTTAGCTGTCCCCCCTGCACAATTATGCCTTCTCTCTCTTGCTCTTGGCACAATTAGCGTGCATTTATTAGCGAGTTGGTTTTTTACGTTTAGCTTAAGGGCTATGAATGGGGAATGGTGGCACGTACTAGTGACTGAGCAGTGCCTTAAATGGATGTGTGTGAGCAGTGGTTCAGCTCTTTATAGCCTGCCACAACCCCAACAACAACAACTGTACCTCACTCACTCGCTTTCTATCTATATCATCTCATCACACTACACTACATTATTCTCTTCAAACTAAAACCATAACAAATTTCTAACAAATTTCTAACAAACTCACACTTTCAGTTCATGCCGTTCACGCTAAACGGCATTTCGTTCCGTTAGCTTCTTCGATCTCGATCACGTTCTCCGCGTTTCGATCTCAATCGTTAGCTAAGCGTCGCGCGGTTGCGATTGCGATTATTGCGATTGCGAGTGCGAGTGCGAGTGTGAGTGAGTTTTACTTTTCTCTCTATTTCTCTCTCGCTTGATCATGTGTTGTGGTTGTTGTTGCGAGTTTGTGTGGTGTTGATTGGTTTGATTGAGAGAGAAGATGAATCCGCTGTGCTGCATTGCGCCGGTTTCGATCGATCGGGACCGGGCGAACTCTGTGGTGGCGAAATCGCCGAGTCAGTGTCAGCTAGGGCTCGATGCGGCCGTCAGGACGGTGAACTACGCTTCGAAATCGAGCTTCTCCACTATGGATTCCTCCGTTGGCGCGGATTCGGTGAAGACGTCCGCTGCTGCGGATCTCGAGGAGGAGGAGGAGCCGCGCGATTCGAAGGCTTACGGCGTCGCCGGGAGTGTCGCCGGGATCCTGTACAAGTGGGTGAATTACGGGAAGGGGTGGAGATCGAGGTGGTTCGTGCTGGAGGATGGCGTGCTTTCGTATTACAAGATTCACGGACCGGACAAGATCTTGATGAGTCCGGCGAGGGATAGGAGTGTGAGGGTGATCGGGGAAGAGTCGTCGAAGTACGTGAAGAAGGCGAATTGGAATCTGAATCGAGTGCCTTCTGGGGGAGCAGGGGGAGGGAACAGTAACAACGGGAAGCAATGCAAACCGTTCGGTGAGATACATTTGAAGGTTTGTTCTTATGATATTATCAGATGCCGACAAAGTTTATATGTATGTGTGTGTATATATGTTTTGCAACACTTACTTACCACTGGCGTAGCTAAGCTTCATCATGAATGCACTCTTCTTCTTTTTCTTTTTTTCTGGTCCCAATCTCTTGCACTAAAATATTGAAGTGCCTTTTCTTACTTTATGATTTTCCTGCTGTTTTGTGTATCTGTATCATGCAGTTTTTTTTATTTTTTTTTTTGTTTGAAATTGTATTTTAACAAGCCCCCTTTGCTTGGACTTTATCAAGTTTAGATCACTGCTTTAGTTATGTATGTTTGTTCGAAGCGAAGTTTTTTAAGTTTGTCGTCGCTGTTTGGTCAGATTTTCCCAAAAGTATGAGAGTGGCGGGTAAAGGGTTATTCGTTATTACGGGATTGTATGAAACGTCTGTAACTGACGCTTACACTTTTATTTTTGCATTTGCATGCGTATATATGCTTCCACTCTGTAATATTTTTAAAATATGTTTTATCCACCGGTGGACTTTTTTCTTTAACCAGAATCGGGCAGTGTTGATTTTGTAATTTTGATCAAACAAACCTTACCTGTTTCGGCATATCACTGACATTTGTGTTAAATTGAGTAATTCACTATTGGTTAAATATGCCTGCGTCCTGCAATTACAATGTCTCTAACTAGCTGCTGCTGAATTGATATCCGTGGATGTAGTATTACGAGGTTCTGATTATATCTTGCACTTTGATCATACACAGAAATGATTCTTTGATGTATAGTTTTTTAAATTTAATGACATATATTAGCTTTACTTGCTTGTCTGTTCCTGTAAGTGCTAGTCTGAGTATAAATGTCTTGTTCACAGGTTTCTTCAGTTCGTTCCAGCAAGTCTGATGATAAGCGGCTTTCCATATTTACTGGGACCAAAACTCTCCACTTGCGGTGTGTATCTAGAGAAGACAGAGCCATGTGGATTGAGGCCTTACAGTCTGCAAAAGATCTTTTTCCCAGAACTCTAACAAGTAGTGATCTTGCAACTTCAGAAGATATTGTGGTTTCCACAGAGAAGTTGCGATCTCGATTGTCACAGGAAGGCATAAGTGAAGCAATCATTAATGACTGCGAGTCTATTATGCTTTCCGAAGTATCTTATCTCGAAAGCAAGTTGAAGTATCTTCGGCAGAAACATGTTATGCTGCTGGACACCTTAAAACAACTGGAGGTATCATCAGTCTATTTTTTTAATCACATCCTCTCTAGCTAAAAAGCTGCAGTTTTATTATAGATGGTTATGAACACTAAAAGGATTGCATGGCCTGGACATGGAAGCAGTTTTAAAGTTTTCCTAGCTCTGGCTTAAGATTTGAAATATGACTGTAGGAATTAATAACCTAGTGATGGAAGCATTGGGTGTTTACATTTACATGGCTTTCTTTCTACTTTCTAGTGATTTAGGTAATTAAAAGTGTGCAGAGTGATTTTAAGAAGATTATTGACATTTTTATTCCATATAAAGCATTTTGCAGGATTAGGATATATTCTTTGAACCTCCCTTAGTAATTCAGTGTAATGTTTTTGTCACTGATGTAGTCATGCCTCACCTGGATTGCTTAGATTTTTCTTGCCTCTAGGTCAACCACTGTATTCTTATTACCGTGAGAAAAAATAGTGTTACTTTTTATGGTAATGCAAACCGGAAGACTTGCTTTCTCTAGCAATTTGTCTCTCCAACTTGCACACTGTTGATGTGTTTTGGAGTTTGTCATGGAATTTATTTAATTCACGTTGCATTAGCGCTTATTTTTTCTGTCAGTGCCATATTAAATTATGAAATTCTTACTAGTCGAGTTTGATTTTTCTACAAAAATAATTCATGCAGACAGAGAAAATAGAGTTGGAAACTACTGTAGTTGATGAAACAAAGGAACGGGAATCATATTGTGGACAAGGAAATAGAAGGTTTAGTGGTGAGTATTAATGTCCATTGTCATGTCTTTTGCCTTGAATTACCATTAAAATTTGTACTTACAAAGAAGTCAATATGAATTCAATTTTGGATTTGTCTTTATGCACAATCTAAAACACTCTTTCACAACATTATTTATGGTAGTTGTATCTCATATGCATGAAGCATTAGGATGTTAATGAAGAATCTCTACCTTGTTTAACAGACTGATTGTTTTTATTATTATAAAGTTTCCATGTCAGTTGCAGTCCACTCACTCCTTGTCCCTTTGATGTCTCAGATTTTTATTCTGTCATGTCGGAGGGTAGTGCTACTGACTCAGTGGCGGATAATGAAAGTCAAGATGGAGCAGATGTTGAAACAGATGATGATGATAGAACATATTTTGACACAAATGAGTTTTTGTACTCTGATGCCCTGAGGAGTGCATCCTATCGAAGTAGGGAAGGTATGACCAATGGGAGTATATACGATAGAGATTATATTTGTTACGATGGTGTGCATGGGTTTGAGAAGGAGATCAAAGATGTTAGGTATCCATATGTCAAAAGAAGGGATAACTTACCAGAGCCAAAAGAAAAAGAGAAGCCTGTTGGCTTGTGGTCAATTATTAAAGACAATATTGGGAAGGATCTTTCAGGAGTTTGTCTCCCTGTTTATTTTAATGAACCACTATCTTCATTGCAAAAGTGTTTTGAAGACCTAGAGTATTCATACCTGGTTGATAGAGCATTGGAATGGGGAAAGCAGGTCAGGTCCTCAGCTGTGCTTACTTTTGTCACAAAGCAGTTTTAAAAGCATGATCTCCTAGGTTCATTTTATCAAAAAGGTAGATAATATGCTTGGTTAAATTTAAGAAAATTGCTGCTTATAAAGATTTCAAACTTTCAGTAGCTTGATAGTCTGCGCTTGATCAAGGCTGAACAATACTTTTTTGTTCTGCATTTTTTTGCTGCCCATAAAACTGTAGTTTTTATAAGATAAATAAATGTAGGTCAATATAGATTCAAGAATATTGATCAAGGTAGTATGCGCTTGTTCAACGTAAATAATATGCTTGGTTAAATTTAAGAAAGTTGCTGCTTATAAAGATTTCAATATTTCAGTAGCTTTGATAGTCCGTGCTTGATCAAGAGTGAACGACGTTTCCTTGTTCTGTATTTTTTTTTTTCACTGCCCTTAAAAGCTGGCGTTTTTTTTAAGATAAGTAAATGTCTTTCAATAGATTCAAAATTGTTCTCAGCTGCAATCCCGCCAAACAGTAGGATTAATTGGTTTGATTTAGGATTTTCTTGGGTAAATTAAGGGGTAAATTTGTTAATTATGGGTTATTGTGGATAGGTAATGCCAGGAGTGGTCTGAGGGTTAGCTACTTGGCTGTGACCGGTGCCTTCCAAATTATGATATTTGTCTTCACGGGGTTTATGAACAGAAAATTAAACTCAATGATATAATTAACTGTTTTGAGTGTTAGTATTAAGTGTTTTTTTTTTTTAAAAAAAATGGCTCACTCGGGTGGTGTAGGCTAGAAAGAAGCCGAGTATAGTTTTGTTGCATTCTGTCGGGTAATCAATTATCCCTAAGGAGTGGTACTGAGCCTAGAAGAACTTAATTGTAAAAAAAAAAAAGCAATTTCTGCAACATCTCGCTTGAATGAGGATCTTATAGCTAATTAGACGTTGAAACCATGTTCTACGCTGATATTTGAGGCTTTTGTAGATAGTTACCCTTCTTAGGTTTTCATACTGCTAATACAAGACTGGTTCTGTATAAGCAAAATGTGCTTTGCCCCATACAATTTAGTTTAATGTGAAACATAGTATCATTCAACTATCGTGGAACAAAGTTGAGAAATGATCAGAATATTCAGCTTCGACTTAAGTGCATGTTTTATATATTTCTAGTTTATTGGATTGGCATTATTTGAAAATTATGTTTTGTGTTGTGCAGGGGAATGATTTGATGAGAATTCTAAATATTGCAGCTTTTGCTGTATCCAGTTATGCATCAACTGAAGGTCGACAATGTAAACCTTTTAATCCTTTACTTGGGGAGACTTACGAAGCTGACTATCCAGATAAAGGACTTAGGTTTTTTTCTGAAAAGGTAACTGGAATATCCCTTTTAACTTTTCAATCAAGGTTCGTGAGAATGCGTCGAACTTCCCTTTGCTTCAATGTTGCCTTTTGTCATTTAATCTGAAAACTTCATTATTGCCTTTTGCCCATTTAATCTGAAAAATTAGTGACTTGTGTCTGGGTTTAATTAAGCTTTTGATCAATTGTTCATATGTAATACTTTGGAGACCTATTGGCGCAATTGAAATTTTGGGGACTTAGATTGCACAACTATGATAGCTCGGGGACCAAGAGTACAATTAAGCCTCGTCTCTATCTTGTGTCTGCTAATTTCTATCTAATGATTGTTTCTCCAGGTTAGTCATCATCCAATGATTGTTGCCTGTCATTGTGAGGGAAGGGGGTGGAAGTTTTGGGCAGATTCTAATTTGAAAGGAAAATTCTGGGGCCGTTCAATCCAGTTAGATCCTGTGGGTGTCCTAACTCTACAATTTGAGGATGGTGAAACATTTCAGTGGAGCAAGGTCACCACTTCCATATACAATATCATATTAGGTAAAATTTATTGTGACCACTACGGTACCATGCACATCAGGGGCAGCGGCAACTATTCTTGCAAACTGAAATTCAAGGAGCAATCTATTATAGACCGAAATCCACATCAGGTAGGATTATAAATGCTACTGGACATAGAGACCGCAGGAATTATTTGTTGTTTACATTTGATAGATAAGTTATAAACTTCATTTTTTCAAATATATTATGTTTAACATTTTTTATTTGATAGAATCTTTTTTTTTATCCTTTTTTTTCCTCACTTTTTTGTTCAAACAAATTCACTGTCAAAATTCTGTTTGTACTTTGTAATTAAGTGGAAAAAGTATAGAAATACCATGTCAGTTATCATCCTAAAGTACGTTTTCAATATATTGCATATAAACTTGGCAATTCAGATGATTGAGTAGTTTGGATTTACCGATCTGCTTTTTTTGTCTGAGTTTTATAACCTTTTAATCGTATATATGTATAACAGGTCCATGGATTTGTTCAAGACAACAGAACCGGAGAGAAGGTAGCAATGTTAATTGGGAAGTGGGATGAAGCAATGTACTATGTACTTGGGGATCCAACCACCAAGCCAAAAGGTTATGATCCGATGACAGAAGCTGCGATATTGTGGGAAAGGGACAGCTCTATATCCAAGACAAGATACAACCTCTCTCCTTTTGCAATTTCCCTGAATGAAATTTTACCTGGTTTATTAGAAAAGTTGCCTCCGACTGACTCAAGGTTGAGACCAGATCAAAGACATTTAGAAAATGGAGAATATGAGCTGGCAAATGCAGAGAAACTAAGACTGGAACAGTTGCAGAGACAGGTAAATCACCCACAAAATCTTGACTTTTGATCCATTGAATCTAGAGTGTATTGGAATATGCTACACTAGTTTAGTTTCATTCAGATCAGGCTGACTCATTTTCGGTCCCTTCACAATGATTAATAGAGGCTCCGTGTCTATACATAGCCAGCCTTGTAGTAATAATAATTGTCTCCCCCGTCAAAAATAATATGGTAGCAATATGTTAGAATTATTGGGTACCAAGATTTTGTTTATTGATAATTGTTGTAACTAGTGGTTGATTGATAATTCAGGCAAGAAAGATGCAAGAAAGAGGATGGCAGCCAAGATGGTTTAAGAAGGATGATGATGGTTGCTACCGATATATTGGTGGGTATTGGGAAACAAGAGAAAAGAATAATTGGAATGGAATCCCTGATATATTTGGACAGAGTTGTGATTTACCTTCATGTTCCGAAGACACTTTATCCTACTGAATACCGCTTTTCTTTTCTTTTTCATTGCCCTTCAAAATCTCATGTTTTCTTAAACGTGAATTTGGTTGTAGGTTGTAAGTTATATAAAGATCCTCCCACAAAAGTGTTTATTCTTTTTCTGCCTCCGCTTTTTCTCATTAGTCCATGCTTACTTCCAACTCACCAACGTCTCACAGTAATATTTACAAAAGTTATGATATGATTAAAATCTATTATATCGATAATATAAATCTTTTAGTATTTAAAATTATTTAATACTTCCATACAATTTACGTTTTAATGCTTCTTAGTGTTATTAAAAAATATTGTACTGTTGTAATTATCTTAAACACTATTTTTTATGAGCAGTACAATTTTGTAATTTCAGTGCATTGAAATCTTTACATTTGGGAAAAATAATATATGAAATTGAATTAGTTTTACATTAATATCTAATATCTAATAACATCATATAAATTAAAGTTATTGATTTTACAATAATCGCATCCAAATTGACATTTCTAATTGCTTATTACTTATTATTTATTAATTGGCAACTGAAAAAGGCATTGACTATTAATGTATTCCGAAGTGTTAGGCAATGAAACATATATTTTAGAATAATTTTTAACGTAATGTATTATAAAATGAAGAACAATTTATAATTTTCGAACAGTATATAAAATATCTACTCTTCCAATATATATTGGTTATTTAAAGAATCATTATTGATATAATTTTAGAAATAATTATTAATTGCTTGAAAATAAAAAATAAATAGCTTTATAGTTGAATTTTTATAGTATTGATTAAAAAAAAAAACTAAAGTCTAGATAAATAGATTTAAAACTCAATCATTGTAAAATCTGTATGTATCTCCTATTGACCTTTACTGTTTTTCCGTTGAATAGTTGAATAATAACGGCAATGAACTGAGTCACGAAGAGCCGTGATAAAAAAATTGTGATTTTTTTTTTATAATTGAGCATTGTGAATACGATGGATAAAGTAGAATAGATATTTATATACCAAATCTAAGAATCTTTTGTATAAAATCTTTAATATATTTGTTAAAGATAATTTTTAAAATAAGTATTAACTGCTATAAAAGTTAACATAATTATATTATACAACAATTATCTATAATATAGATATATATAATAAATTTTAACTTCGCTATTATGTATGTGTTTTTCATAAATATCCTTAAAATATAATTACTCTTATCAAAAACAAATTCACAGATGTATTTACGTTTTTATTACATTAAATATGACATATATATATATATATATGCATATAATTGTATAGATAAAGATTTTCCTATCTATAAAACCGTCTAAATTAAACTTTTATTTTAAAACATTCACCATTTCATCTGCTACCATGAATAATTCACTTATTATTATGCATAAATAAACCACTTTCACATATATGATTCATTAAACTCCTACTCAAATAGATCTTTACCTAGGCATACTCACTAATAATTTAATACTAAAATTACACATTAAATTGTAGTCAAGATACTGTTTTTTCAAGACCTATTACATGACTTTAAAAAAATCAAAAAGGAAATAAATGAGGTTGGAGAATAAAAATCATCACTTACCAATTTAGACGGTAAATGAGGTTGGAAAAAATAAAAAGACTGAAAAGGGGTCATTCCAAAACAAAATTTTAGTTCATTGTATGACACCATATCTATTGCTTCCAAGCTTTCCTTCCACGGAACTGTTTGCCAGATCGCTGATTTTTCCTCTTTTTCTCTATCCGGGTTCTTGACACCTTATCTCTCTTTGCAGCCAAGGGCATTTTCTTCTTGTGCTCCTTTTGTCGGTTGCTTAGGCCACCCGTCTGTTCACAGAAAACAATACATGTCCATTGGCATTGGGTATTGGGTTCCAATCAAATCAAGTAGCATGGTCATTAAATTATTCAATTGTTCTTTCCACTTTCAAATTCATAATCTTAGAAAATAAAACATTTCATGTTTAGGCCAATTAAGTACTTCAGACTGTGCCTTGGATCAAAATAAATAATAAAAAAAAAGAAGCAAA